>ERZ1106978.424-NODE-424-length-31560-cov-17.788732_pt1 | contig 31560 bp, 25 predicted proteins | sample MGYA00403689_ERZ1106978 | MGnify/ENA primary metagenome ERZ1106978 (study PRJEB35170, sample SAMEA104062434) | human gut metagenome | biome: human gut; feature: human-associated habitat; material: faeces | place: Denmark | collected 2012-08-02 ...
CCCAGATTTGAGCAAGTGATTGATTGTTATATATATGGAAGAGGCTCTACACTAGTTGCGTTGCTGCCTCTATGCCGGAAACGGAAAGGAGGTCTGCTTCATGAGCATGGACGTTTTCTTGATGTCCGTTCTTGCTGGTGTCGTATTGTGTGCCATTTGGTACGGCATTCAGAAATGGTTAGAGCGGTAGCAGCAATACGTTCTAGCCTCTATGCAGCCAGCTTAGTTTATCTGAGCTGGCTGTTTTATTGCGCAAAAAAAGACCCTAGGGGTGTGCCACCCTAGGGCCTTCGTCTACTTCCATAGACGTTTTCTTGATCATCTTTAGTATATCATACTACGGAATCAGATGCAATGTCCTAGAGAGATGTGTATGTGTCAAGCTTTTCTCGGTGAAAAATTTGCCCTTCAGTAAAGATGTGGTTTTAGCAGGCTTCCAAATCTGTAAACGGCTGATATTTATAGTAAAGGGCAGGGCATCAAGGATTTTCCAGATTTCCGTCGTGGTAGAGGAAGTCAAGGTAGGGGATGGCGGGGAGATATTCCGTTCTGGCAGGGATCCAGCTGTCGGTGTAGAGGATATCGGCCTCTTCGAGGACTTTGCGCTGTGGGTCGTAGCGGACGGCGAAACTCGGGAAGAGCAGGTTGGCGAGGCCGTCCTCGGTATTGGCCAGCGAGCAGTAGAGCATGCCATCGATGCGCTTCATGTTGAGCTTATCGGTGTAGAGCGGCGGGTCGAGCAGAGGGATTGGGCCCCAGCCCGGCTGCTTGAGATGAGCGTATTCGGGCAGCTGCAGCTGCTTGCAGACCAGGCGGCGATAGTAGTCGTCAGTGGAATAGGTAGCAATCGGCAGCATGGTCGTGCGCGCGTTTTTGAACTTCAACTCGACGGTCTGGAACGGTTTCTCGGTGATCTTTGTGATCTTGTAGATGCGTTCGGTATTATCCGGATAGGAGAGCTCGACGTGGAACGCATAGAGCTGATCATCGTCCACGGCTCTTGTGAACCGGTTGTAGCGGATCAGGCCCGTCGCCTTGTCGTAGCTCACGCTGTCGACATCGTAGCCTACGTCACAGACCTTCTTGAGCAGGGAGCTGTTTTGGGCAAATTTCTGGAAGTAAGCCGTGCCGTATGGCAGCTCGCCTGCCTTGCCCTGGCTGTGCTTGAGGCCTTCGATGACGGCCTTGAGCTCCCTGTTCTCGCCCTCGATGTTGATCTGCTGGATGGCCTGGTTGAGGTCGACCTGGTCGAGCTGGATGTAGGCCGTCAGATGGCAGGTGACGAGCGTGTAGCCGTCGTTTGTCTTGCTCATCGCATACGACTCGTTCTGGACGGCGAGGATGTTGCCAGAGATGGATTGAATCTCATCTTCAGTAAGAACATGATTGTGTGTCTTGGAATAACTCTGGACAAAGACGCCGGCCTTCTCGGTTGCCAGGCGCAGGGCGTCCTTGTGCGCTTCTTCGCGGGCCTTCTTGAGCCCCGCCTCCGAGATGTCATCCGTCAGATAGCTGCCCGTCACCTCGACAGTCTCGATATGGGCATTGCCGTGCCATTCGGCATAGGCAGGCGCTGCTGCTACGAGTACGGGCACCATGGCCAGTGCTCCGAATTTCTGAAAAACCATACAATCGCCTCATTTCTCATCGCGCAGGTTACGGCATGTGTTGCCGCAGTACACTCATTCTACTCCCTATTGTAGCGCAAGTGGGGGCAATGGTAAAAGACTTATTCGAATTTTGCATATCGCTCAGCGCTGGCTCATGGCGACAAAAATCCCGGCGCATGAGCAGTACGCCGGGATCTTTGCTGTGTATTATATCTTAGGAGAGCTTTGCGCTTCTTGAAAGAAGCTGCTAACGAAAGCCTGTATATACTATAGCATACTTGATAATGAATATCAATAGCTTGATAAAATTCTTGCATAAAAGAGCCCCGGCCTGCTGGACCGGGGCTCGTGAAATATCCGTGAAATATCCGTGAAATATCAGTGATGGAACAGGCGGATGTGCGTCATGGCCATCGTCATGTTGTATTTGTCGGCCGTCTCGATGACGTTGTCGTCGCGGATGGAGCCGCCGGTCTGGGCGACGTAGGTCACGCCGCTCTTGTGGGCGCGCTCGATGTTGTCGCCGAACGGGAAGAAGGCGTCGGAGCCGAGGGAGACGCCAGTCTCTTTCTGGAGCCAGGCCTTCTTCTCTTCACGCGTGAAGACGGGCGGTTTCTCGGTGAAGACGCGCTTCCAGTCGTCCGTCTCCAGGAGGTCTTCCCACTCTTCGCCGATGTAGACATCGATGGCGTTGTCGCGGTCTGGGCGGCGGACTTCCGGCTTGAACGGCAGGTTGAGGACCTGCGGGCTCTGGCGCAGGAACCAGTTGTCGGCCTTCGTGCCGGCGAGGCGCGTGCAGTGGACGCGGCTCTGCTGGCCGGCGCCGATGCCGATGGCCTGGCCGTTCTTCGTGTAGCAGACAGAGTTGGACTGCGTGTACTTGAGCGTGATCAGGGCGATCAAGAGGTCGCGCTTTGCGCTCTCTGGCAGGTCGTGGTTCTTCGTCACGATGTCCTTGAGGCAGTCTTCCGTGATGGCGACGTTGTTGCGCTTCTGCTCGAAGGTGATGCCGAAGACCTGCTTGCGCTCGAGCTCTTCCGGCTGATAGGAAGGATCCATCTGCAGGATCAGGTACGTGCCCTTGCGTTTCGATTTGAGGATTTCGAGTGCTTCCGGCGAATACGCGGGTGCGATGATGCCGTCGGAGACCTCGCGCTTGAGGAAGGAAGCCGTCTGGGCATCGCACTCATCCGAAAGGGCGACGAAGTCGCCGTAGGAGCTCATGCGGTCGGCGCCGCGCGCGCGGATGTAGGCCGTGGCGATCGGGGAGAGCTCTACACCTTCGACGAAGTAGACTTTCTCGAGGACAGGGGAGAGGGGAACGGCGACGGCAGCACCGGCCGGGCTGACGTGCTTGAAAGAAGCGGCAGCCGGAAGGCCGGTGGCTTCGCGCAGCTCGCGGACGAGCTGCCAGCTGTTCATCGCGTCGAGCAGGTTGATGTAGCCCGGGCGGCCGTTGAGGACGGTGAACGGCAGCTTAGCCTCAGTCTCCATGAAGACGCGGGCTGGCTTCTGGTTCGGGTTGCATCCGTATTTGAGTTCCAGTTCTTTCATTTTGCGATTCCTTCCTTTTCACATACAAAAAAGCCGACACAAATCCAGGCTGTGCCCAGACGGTCGGCTCTTCTTCCCTGTGCTCCCTGTGGTCATCCACTTCCGTCAGTTGCACAGCATCTAGTTAAAATCTACCATTATGAGGGCATTTTGTCAAGGTCTGTCCTGGTCCGAAAAAATAACCGTCATCCCTGTTTTCTTCGGACTTTTTATGGTATGATTAAGGATGATAAATGTCATTCTATGATTTTGATTCAGTCAATTATGCTAGCAATTCTCAATTCAAGGGGGACTTCCATTATGTTGAAAAGTATTGCAGTCTTGACGAGCGGCGGCGACAGCCCAGGCATGAACGCAGCAGCTCGCGCTGTCGTCCGCACGGCTCTGTACGAGGGTGTCAAGGTATGGGGCATCCGCGGCGGCTATCACGGTCTGCTGGAAGAGGATATGTTTGAGATGAAGTCCAGGGACGTCAGTGATATCATCCAGCGCGGTGGTACGTTCCTCGGCACGGCACGCTGCAAACGCTGGAAGACGCCGGAAGGCCGCATGATGGGCTACAAGCACCTGACGGACCGCGGCATCGAGGGCCTCTGCGTCATCGGCGGTGACGGCTCCCTGCGCGGCGCCTCGCTGCTCTCGAAGGAGACGGGCATCCCTATCGTCGGCCTGCCGGGCACGATCGACAACGATGTCTGGGGCTCTGACTACACGATTGGCTGCGATACGGCTGCGAATACGATCATCGATGCAATCAACAAGCTGCGCGATACGGCTTCGGCCCATCGCCGCGTCATCGTCCTCGAGGTCATGGGCCGCAACTGCGGCTGGCTCGCTCTCGTCTCGGGCATCTCGGGCGGCGCGGAGTACATCCTCGTGCCGGAAGAGGAGTACAACCTCGATGAGATCTGCGACAACATGACGGAAGCCTACAAGAAGGGCAAGCGCTACATTCTCGTCGTCGTGGCAGAGGGTGCCGGCAATGGCCAGGAGATCGGCCAGTACATCGCGGAGAAGACGCAGCTCGACACGCGCGTCTCGGTCCTCGGCCACATCCAGCGCGGCGGTTCGCCGTCGGTCATCGACCGCGTCCGCGCCAGCCAACTCGGCGAGCAGGCTGCCCTCGCACTGATCTCGGGCCTGTCGGACATCGTCTTCGGCTACAGCAAGGGCCGTGTTGTCTCGATTGACCTGCACGATGCGGTCAACAACAAGAAGATCCTCGATCCGGACTACCTGCATCTCGCAAAGGTACTGTTCTGATTGACGATACAGAGATAAAGACAAGGGAGCCCGTTTCCTCATCCACTCGGATGGGAAACGGGCTCCTTTTGATATGTTCGTTATAGTATAGTCGCGGGCGAGCAGGGCTGCACAACGCTTCGCTGTGGCACGCTGCTGAATCGATTTTTTCCCTTCTAATGCAGCCTGATGAAAGAGCTAAACGCGCTTCGCTTGGACGACGCTCTTTCGTCAGGATTCTGGTGGGGAAAAAATCGATTCTTGACGCAACCTGCCAACGCTGCGCTTTTGCGCAGCCCTGCTTGCCAGAAGGTGTTGTCTGGCAACCTTGCTCATTCAAGGGGACTACCGTGAACAATGGGGACCTTAGCATGCGAGCTTGGCTTGTCTAGTAGGCGGGGGCAGGTTTTTATCTTCAGGAGCGCAGCGAAGGTGCAGGAAGTAACTTCAGGAGGGGAAAGACATTTCGCCTGCAGGAGCGCAGCGATAGCCCGCAGGGCTGAGCCCTGATCATTTGGGGCATAGAGCTGCGATGTGAGAACGCCGCGACAGGCGGCGGGGCGTCATCGAGAGGATATCGTACCATAGGGCTCATTTAGCGGAGCGACGAAGCCGAAATGTCTTTCCCCTCCACCGGTAGATCTGTTTCCCGCCAGACCAAGCCTCTATTGCCAGCTATTTTACTCCACACCAACAATCTGCTTTGCAAGCTTGACCGCCTTGACGCCATCGGCTGCATAGGCATCGGCGCCGCAGCTGTCGGCGTAGTCCTGGGTGACGGCGGCGCCGCCGATCATGACTTTGGCGCGGGCGCCGGCCGCTTGGAGCTTGTCGATGACCTTGTCGATCTGCGGCATGGTCGTCGTCATCAGGGCGGCGAGGCCGACGACATCGGCATCCTGCTGGATGGCTGTCTCGACAATGGTGTCGGCCTCGACATCCTTGCCGAGATCGATGACCTTGAAGCCGGAGTTGGCGAGCAGAGCGCCGGTGATGTTCTTGCCGAGGTCGTGGACGTCGCCCTTGACGGTCGCGATGACGAAGGTGCCCTTGTCGGCCTCGGCGCTCGCGGGGATGAGCTCCTTGAGCTTGTCGAAGGCCGCGCGCATCGTCTCGGCGGACAGCAGGACCTGCGGCAGGAACATGCGGCCGGAGCCGAAGTCCTCGCCAATCTCGGTCATGGCAGCCGTCAGGCCCTTCTCGGTGATCTCGTTGCCCGTCTTGCCTTCCTGCAAGGCCTGGACGACGAGGCCGACGATGATGTCCTTCTCGCCCTCGATGACGGCCTGCTTGATGGCATCGAGGATCGGCAGGTCGGTCGTCTTCATGACGGCTGCCTTCTTCGGCACGGCGAGGTTTGACTCGTCCTGGCTGAAGGCGAGGCCGCAGGGGTCGTCGCCTAGAAGGGCGGCGCTGGCCTTGAGGGCTTTCTGCATCGACTCGTCGTACGGGTTCATGATCGGGGCGTCGAGGCCGGCCGCGAGGCACATGGTGAAGAAGGTGCTGTTGATCAGCGGGCGGTTTGGCAGGCCGAACGAGATGTTCGAGAGGCCCATCGTCGAGGGATAGCCGAGGTGTTGGCGGTAGAGCTGCAAGGTCTTGAGCACCTCGCGGCAGGCGTTCTTGTCGGCGGAGACGGTCATGACGAGGGCGTCAAGCAGGAAGTCGCCGTCATCGAGGCCGGCTTTCTTGGCGTTATCGATGATATAGGTAATCGCTTTCAGGCGCTCGGCGGCCGTCTTGGGTACGCCGTCTTCTGTGATCGGCAGACAGAGGATGGCGGCACCGTACTTCTTGGCGAGCGGCAGGAAGTCGCGGATGCGGTCGTTTTCTGCGGAGACGGAGTTGATGAGGGCTCGGCCCGGATAGGCGCGCAGGCCGGCTTCGAGTGCGGCAGGATCGCTCGTGTCGATGGCGAGCGGGGCGTCGGTGAGCTGGGCAATCTCGGTCACGGCCTGGCTCATGGCCTTGACGGCGTCGATGCCGGCCACGCCCATGTTGACGTCGAGCAGCTCAGCGCCGGCCTTGACCTGATTGACGGCCTCTTTCTTGACGGAGAGCAGGGAGCCTTCGCGTATTTCGGCGGCGAGCTTCTTGCGGCCCGTCGGGTTGATGCGCTCGCCTATGAGGACGGTCGGCAGGTCCTTGTCGATGCAGACGGACTTGCTGCGGCTGGCGAGCCAGAGGCGCTTCGGCAGTGGCTCGCGCACAGGCTCAGCCTTTCCTTCGAGCGCTTCGCGCAGCGCGCGGATGTGCGCTGGCGTCGTGCCGCAGCAGCCGCCGAGGTAGGTGGCACCGGCGGCGAGGAGCTTCGGGCCCCAGCTGCCGAAGTCCTCGGGGCCCATCGGGAAGTGCGTCTCGCCGTCGACGAGCTGCGGCATGCCGGCATTCGGCTGAACGCTGATGGGGCAGTCGCAGTTTTCGGCGAGCGTCTTGACGATGGGCACGAGCTGCTCTGGTCCGAGCGAGCAGTTGACGCCGATGATATCGGCGCCCATGTGGGAGAGGATGATGGCGGCCGACTGCGGATTGGTGCCCGTGACTGTGCGGCCGTCGTCGCTGTAGGTCAGCTGGCAGATGACAGGGATCCCGGGTGCGATATCCTTGGCGGCGAGCAGCGCGGCGCGCATCTCCTGGATGTCGATGCACGTCTCGATGATGAAGTAGTCGACGCCGGCTTTTGCGAGGGCGGAAGCCTGCTCGAGGAAGCAGGTGTAGGCGTCTTCGAAATCGAGGTCGCCGAGCGGGCTGATGAAGCGCCCCGTCGGCCCCATGGAGCCGGCGACCTTGGCGCGCGTGCCGGCCGCTTCCTTGGCAATCCGGACGGCCGCCATATTGAGCTCTTCTACGCGGTCTTCGAGGCCGTAGTGGTCGAGCTTGAGGCGGCTCGCGCCGAAGGTGTTCGTCTCGATGATGGTCGCGCCGGCCTCGATGTACGCCTCGTGGATGTGCCGGACGACTTCTGGGTGGTCGATGTTCATGAGTTCGGGGCAGCCGCCCGGTTCCAGGCCGCCGGCCTGCAGCATCGTGCCCATGGCACCGTCAAAGATATGGATCATAGCCAGTTCCTCCAGATTCCGTTCTGATGATTGCAGATTCTATTAGCATAGTAATGCAGTATGAATTCTATGTCAATGATTTTCTCACTGCGGTCATTTGACCGCTTTGCGAGACGGACAGTCGGTCTTGTCACAGGCCGCGCAGCCGTTGGCCGCGTGCTTCGTCTCTTCTGCGCCCTTGACTTCCTTATATAGGCCGATGATGGCCGTGACGCTCTTGCGCGGCACGAGCATCTTCGATTCAGACAGCGTGATGCCGATGCTCTCGCATTTCGTCACGCGGATGAGCTCGGGCTGCTGCTCGAGTGGCCAGTCGCCATAGCCGGGGCTGAAGCGCCAGCGCATGCCGTAGCCCTGCGCGGCCATTTTTGGCTTGATGGCCTTTTCCATGCCGTCGGCCAGCTGTTCGACGGCCGTGGTCGCAGCCGCATCGAGCAGGACGCTGCTCGCATATTCGCCATCGGCAAAGCGCTTCGTGACCATGTCTTCTATGGCATCGCCGACAGTGACGGCGAGCAGGATGACCTTGTCGCAGCCGGCGAGGTGCTTGCCAATCTTCCTGCCTTCGATATGGAAGGGCGGGTCGGCCTTCACGATCTGGTTCTCGCAGTCGTAGTCGTAGAGCTGCCAGATGCCGCGCGGTTCGGCAAGCAGGCGCGCGTCCTGGCAGGCATCCTCGATGAACTTCTCATCAAAGTCCTTGGCGCGCATGAGTCCCGCGTAGCGGCGCGTTTCCTTGGGATCGATCGTCAGCAGTGGGGCATTGTAGACTGGCATAATCATTCCTCCTTGCATTTTTTTTAAATGTTTCACGTGAAACAATAGCATTTTCGCGATTTCTATATTATGATATAGGATATACAGAGCGGAGGAGCCGTGACGGATTGCAGAGGCTCCTGTCGCACAGATGTTACAATGTAACAATTATACTGATTCTGCGGCGTTTTTACAAGGAAAGTTGTGTACTTGTTTCTTATTGCGGGACAGAATGGTATGGGAAATCAAAGAAAGTGGTGAAATCCGTGGCAAAGGCAAAGATCATTGCAGTGGCCAATCAGAAGGGCGGCGTCGGCAAGACGACGACATCGGTGAATCTCACAGCGTGTCTGGCGGCAAAGGAGCAGAAGGTCCTGCTCGTCGACTGTGACCCGCAGGGCAACGCGTCGAGCGGTTATGGCATCGACAAATCGGCGCTTGCGACGACGATCTATCAGGTCATCATCAACAGCACGCCGGTGCAGGAGGCCATCGTCAAGACGGAGTTCGGCGTCGATGTGCTGCCGGCCAATATCGAATTGGCCGGCGCTGAGGTCGAGCTCGTCGCGGCCATCTCGCGCGAGACGCGCCTCAAGCGCGCGCTCGAGCCGGTCGAGCAAGAGTACGACTACATCCTTATCGACTGCCCGCCGTCGCTCGGCCTCTTGACGCTCAACTCGCTGGCCGCGGCGGATTCCGTGCTCATGCCGATCCAGTGCGAGTTCTACGCGCTCGAGGGCGTCTCGCAGCTCATGAACACGATTGAGCTCGTGCGAACGAATCTCAATCCACATCTCGAGGTCGAGGGCGTCCTCATGACGATGTACGACGGGCGCACGCGCCTCGCGGAGCAGGTCGTCGCCGAGGTCCGCGAGAACTTCGGCGAGCTCGTCTACGAGACGATGATCCCGCGCACGGTGCGCCTCAGCGAGGCGCCGTCGTACGGCGAGCCCATCCTCTACTACGACAAGCGCTCCAAGGGCACGGATACTTACATGAAGCTGGCAGAAGAGGTGATGGCACATGGCAAGTAAGGGACACGGCGGTCTCGGCAAGGGCCTCGGCGCGCTCTTGAAGAACCGCGAGATCACGCCGGCCAAGGACCAGGTCCAGGAGATTGCGGCCAGCGAGATCCAGGCCAACCGTTATCAGCCGCGCCAGAGCTTCGATGAAGAGGCGCTCGAGGATCTCAGCGAGTCCATCCGCCAGTACGGCATTCTGCAGCCTCTGATCGTCCGGCGCCTGCCTGGGAAGGGCTACGAGCTCATCGCCGGTGAGCGCCGCCTGCGGGCTGCCCGCAAAGCGGGGCTTGAAAAAGTACCGGCACTTGTGAGAGAATATAACGACGCAGAGATCAGCGAGATCGCCCTGATCGAGAACATCCAGCGCGAGAACCTCAACATCATCGAGGAGGCAGAGGCGTACGCCTTCCTCATGAAGAACTTCCGGCTCACGCAGGAGATGCTCGCCAAGAAGGTCGGCCGCAGCCGCCCGCACATCGCCAATTCCCTGCGCCTCCTGGAACTCGCCGAAGAGATCCAGGACAAGCTCGTCGCCGGTGACCTGCTCATGGGCCAGGCAAGACCGCTCCTCGCGCTCAAGGACAAGGCCCTGCAGGTAAAGGCTGCGGAGCATATCCTCGAAGCGCACCTGTCCTCGCGCCAGGCTGAAGAGCTCGTGCGCCGCCTGCTCGATGACCCAGCCTATCTCGACGCACGCGAGAGCGGGGCAGAGGCTGAGCCAGAAGAGGTACAGGAAGCACCGCAGGATGCCTTCTATCAGGATGCCGCCGGCCGCCTCAACGAGTACCTCGGCACGAAAGTCCGCATCCGTCCCGGCAAGAAGAAGAGCCGTATCGAGATCGAGTTTTACTCCGAGGATGACCTCGAGCGCCTGCTCGAACTTCTCTCCTCGGGCCACGCCGATCGCCATGCCAATCCGCCCAATCACTTCTCTGTTTGACCTTGACGTGACTGTTTCACGTGAAACATCGTCGCGTCCCCACGTATCTTATAAAGGAGTATTCAATAGACAATGGACATTCAGGAAATCACGAAATTTGCCCTAAACAACATCATCCCGATCCTAGCCGGACTCGGCGTCGTCGTCGTCATCCTGCTGGCGCTGCTCATCAACCTCTACATGAAGGTCAGCTACATGAAGAAGCGCTACCGCAAGATGATGACGGGGGCGGATGGCGCGAACCTCGAGCGCATGCTCATCGGCCATCTCAACGAGATCCAGGCCGTGTCGGATGAGAACGCCGCCATCAAGCGCGAGAACGAGCGACTCGACAATCTCTTGCAGCTCGCCATCACGCGCGTCGGCGTCGTGCGCTTCCGCGCGTTTGACGATATGGGCAGTGACCTGAGCTATGCCGTTGCACTCCTCGATTCCTACAACGATGGCGTCATCCTCACGAGCATCTTCGGCCGCGAGGATTCGCGCAGCTACGTCAAGCCAGTCGAGAAGGGCCAGTCGACGTACCAGCTGATGCCGGAAGAGCAACAGGCTCTCGATGAGGCGATGCGCAAGGGCACAACCGCCTGAACCATGAAATAGGCTTTGAATTGCGGTAAATCCTATGCTATAATAGGCGTAAGATTTACCGCCTAATTTTTTTCAGTAGATTTTTCCAGTAATTCAAAGGCAGTTCTGATCCAGGGAGCGTACTATTTCCGTGGATTATTTTTTTGTTTGGAGGTTTCATCTTTGGCGAAGAAAGAAGAAAAAGAACAGAACGGCACTCCGGCCCCGAAGGCAGGAGTGGCCGACAAGACGATGGTGATGGCTCCTGTGGATGACCCGTCGGATGCGCCTGACTCAAAGGGCGATGCTCCGGCAGAGAAAGAGGAGAAGCCCAAGACCAAGAAGAAGCAGACAATCTACACAATCAAGTTGATTCCCGATGACGATGGCGCGACGAAGAGCATCCGCCTGCCGGCGCGCGTCCTCAAGTTCGGCCTGGCCTCGGTGGCGGCCGGCGCACTGCTCTTTGTCGGCGCATTCAGCTACTCGGTCTACAGCACGTTTGCCAACCAGAACGGTGCCGCGGAGATCCGCGAACTGCGCGAGGTCAACAACATCCAGCAGGAGCAGCTCTTGCAGCTCTCCAAGAAGGCCAATGCCCTGCAGGACGAGATCGACCAGCTCACGCAGCTCGAGTCCGACCTGCGCCGCATGTCGGGTGCAGGCCCGGCACAGGATGACGGTGCAAGCGATGGTAGCGGCCTGACGAATGACGGCACGAGCGGCAAGCACGACGGCCAGGGCGGCCCGTATGTGCAGCAGCCGAGTTTCGACAATGTCAGCGAAGCGCTCGACAATGTCGAGAAGGACATCGAGAAGCGCCGCGCCTCGCTCCTCGAGCTGCAGGAGCAGCTCAAGGCACAGCAGGAGTCACTGGGCACGCCAGGGATGGTTTCGCTGCCGGGCTCGCTCGTCGGCAGCACTGTCTCGGTCACGACGCCGACGGGCTGGCCGGCACGCGGTGAGGTCAGCTCGCCGTATGGCCTGCGCTGGAACGGCTCGGACTTCCACCCGGGCATCGACATCGCCAACGACATGGGCACGCCAATCGTCGCGACGGCTGACGGCACGGTCACGACGGCTGGCTGGAATTCAGGCGGCTACGGCAACATGGTCGACATCGACCACGGCAACGGCATCATGACGCGCTACGGCCACGCGATGCAGGTCGTCGTCAGCGCCGGCCAGCACGTGCGCCGCGGCCAGATCATCGCCTACATGGGCAGCACGGGCTTCTCGACGGGCCCACACGTCCACTACGAGGTCCGCGTCAATGGCCAGACGGTCAACCCGGTCAGCTACCTCTGACAACAGCATGACAGTCATGACGGAATGATAGAAGCGCTGCAGAGGCGCACATTCCGTGCCCAATGACAGGAAATATGGGATGAATCCGCACAGAACGCATTCTTTAGCGTTCTGTGCGGATTTTTTATTTTTTGGAGTAATTTTCGATGATACTCGAGGTAAATGGTACAATAGATAGGGGTATTCATGTATACATGTTAAGTTATGGTTGACATGTCAAGTATACATTTTTATAATAGAAGTTACGTAACGCCGTATGCATTGTGCGAATACATTTGTGTATTGATTGTATCAGGATAGAAGGAGAGACCGCTATGTGTCGGATAGGTTCCATAAAGAGTAAAGTACCCATTCAGCCCTCCAAGGCACTGCATCTCATGCTTCCGCAGCAGGAAGGCCATGACAACTCAGGCTTCGCGATGGTCATGCAGGATCTGTACGGGATCTTTTCCAATTATAAGGACAAGCCGCTGTTATCGCTCGCCTGCACGCAGCGCGGTGCCCAGCTCGTCGAGGAGTACATGGATACCCACAACTTCGTGCAGCTGGCTGAGTGGATCCCAGTTCCGGACAAACAGCCGGGCCTTGACATCCAGGCCATGCCGTACTACATCTTCCGCAACTACGATTATCCGGAAGATGCAGAGCACATGACGAAAGAGCAGAAGGAAGACCTGCTGCTCGACACGCGCCTGGCTCTGCGCAAGATCCTTGAGAAGGAGAATGCCGGCTACGTCTACTCGTTCTGGCCGGATGTGTTGACGCTCAAGGAGATCGGCGATCCGCGCGACATCGCGACGTACTTCCATCTCTGGGATGACAACGGCTGCCTCGTCGCGAAGTCCATCGTCGCCCAGTGCCGCCAGAACACGAACTACGACATCGTCCGCTATGCGGCGCACCCGTTCTTCCTGCAGGGCTACACGCTCTGCGCGAACGGCGAGAACACCTTCTACACGAAGAACAAGGAGTTCCAGAAATCGCTGCACCGCGGCTACATCGGCTTTGAGTCCGACTCCCAGTGCTTCCTCAACACGCTCCACTACGTCCATCACGAGCTCAAGTGGCCGCTGACGTATTACAAGCACGTCATCACGCCGCTGCCGTTCGAGGAGATCGCTGAGCGCCCGGACAAGGATGTCCTGATCGCCATCCGCCAGAGCCTCGCGAACCTCGAGATCAACGGCCCGAACACGATCATCGGCGTCCTGCCGGACAAGAAGATGATCACCTGCTGTGATTCCAAGAAGCTGCGCCCGGTCGTCGTCGGACGCACGGATGACATGGTGGCCATCTCGTCCGAGGTTTGTGGTCTCAATGAGATCATGCCGGACCGTGACCAAACGAAGGATATCTACCCGAATGAACGCGAAATCGTTGTGATCGACAACGACCTGGAGGTACAGAGATGGAAGCAGTAAAGACTCAAGACGTGGGCGTCAATGACCTGCCCTGGATAATCGAATATCATCCCGAACGCTGCACGATGTGCGGCAGCTGTGTGGCATCCTGCTCCTTCAAGTCCATCAAGGTGGCAGTGCGCGGCCAGTCCCTGACGGTGTCAGAAAAGCCGGTGCCGGAGCCGAAGAAGGTCCATCAGGTGCGTCCTGTCATCAAGCAGGTCGCGAGCCTCACGGATTTCTGCCGCGGCTGCGGTATTTGCGAGAAGGTCTGCCCGAATGACGCAATCCGCCCGGTCCGCAACCCGGACACGAGAAAGACTCTGCTCTCGAAGGACCATGGCCCAATCAAGCGCGGCGGCCGCACGAACCTCAACGCACAGCGCACGCTTGACTCGATCGTCGTCGGCCGCATCTCGCAGATGACGGACCCGTCGCTCGATGCAGCGCGCCACACGTTCGACATCCGCTCGCCGTTCGGCCGCGTGCTCTCCGCCAAGGAGCTGCCGTTTGCCATCAAGGACGGCAAGCTTGTCGAGACGAAGCACACGCCGCCTGTGCACTGGATCTACCCGCTGATCTTCTCCGACATGTCCATCGGCGCGCTGTCGACGCGCGCCTGGGAAGCCGTCGCACTCGCTGTCGGCTACCTCAACGAGAAGTGCGGCCTGCCGGTCCGCATGAGCTCCGGTGAGGGCGGCATGCCCGTGAAGCTCCTCGAATCGGACTACCTCAAGTACTTCATCATCCAGATCGCTTCCGGTCACTTCGGCTGGAACCGCATCATCAAGGCCATGCCGCACATGAAGACGGACCCGGCAGGCATCCTCATCAAGATCGGTCAGGGCGCAAAGCCGGGCGACGGCGGTCTGCTGCCGGAGGCAAAAGTCGCCGAGCACGTCCAGGCCATCCGCGGTGTCCCGAAGGCGACGCTCGCTTCGCCGCCGAACCATCAGGGCCTTTACTCCATCGAGGAATCCGTCCAGAAGATGCACCTCTCGATGAACGCGGCTTTCGGCTTCCGCGTGCCGGTCGCCATCAAGTGCGCGGCTTCGGCAACGTCGGTATCCGTCTACAACAACCTGCTGCGCGACCCGTACAAGATCTGCGGCGGCTTCTTCATCGATGGCATCCAGGGCGGCACGGGCGCAGCCAATGAGGTCTCGCTCGACCACACGGGCCATCCTGTCGTCTCGAAGATCCGCGACTGCTATCTCGCAGCCGTCAAGCAGGGCCTGCAGGGCCAGATCCCGCTCTACGGCGGCGGCGGCATCGGCATGACGGGCAACGCCGCAGCCGACGCCTTCAAGATGATGTGCCTCGGCGCCAACGGCGTCTTCGTCGGCAAGATCCTCATCCAGCTCCTTGGCTGCATCGGCAATGAGCAGGGCCGCTGCAATGCCTGCAACACGGGCAAGTGCCCGATGGGCATCTGCTCGCAGGACCCGCGCCTCGTCAAGCGCCTCGACATCGACCGCGGCGCCCAGAAGATCGTCGATTACGTGCTGGCCTTCGATGCGGAGCTCAAGAAGCTCATGGCACCAATCGGCAACAGCTCGCTGCCGATCGGCCGCAGCGACGCGCTCGTCTCCATGGACAAGGCCGTGGCAGACAAGCTTGGCATCCAGTACGTTTGCTGATAGCAGGAGGAGAGCTTAATGTTTAAGATAGATACCATGAAAGGGCATGAACGCATGTCCACCCAGGACCTGCTCCTGGCCATCGGCGAAGCCGTCAAGCAGGGCGAGACGGACTTTGAGATCAAGGCCTCCGGCCAGCACGACATCGGCGGTCCGCTCTGGCATCCGGAAGGCAAGAAGCTGCATTTCCACGTCTGGAACGCCGGCCAGCGCACGGGCTCGATGTGCCTGCCGGGCACGGAGATCGTCATCGAGGAGTCGACGTCGGCTGATGTCGGCTGGCTCAACGCCGGCGGCATCATCACCGTCAAGGGCGATGCCGGCGATACGGCCGGCCACTGCTCGTCGGGCGGCAAGATCTTCATCGGCGGCCGCGGCGGCACGCGCACGGGCTCTCTGATGAAGCATGACCCGCTCTACGAGGAGCCGGAGCTCTGGATCCTCAAGAATGTCGGCTCGTTCTCGTTCGAGTTCATGGGCGGTGGCAAGGCCGTCGTCTGCGGCTACGACAGCGCTGATTTCGACTCGGTGCTCGGTGAGCGCGCCTGCGTCGGCATGGTCGGCGGCACGGTCTACGTGCGCGGCCCGATTGGTACGCATCCGGCTGACATCATCTGCTCGGCTCTCGACGAGGACGACATTGCCTTCCTCGCGAGCGGCATGGATGAATTCCTCGCGCACATTGAGCGCCCGGAGCTCAAGGCCGAGCTGACGGACTGGAGCCAGTGGCACAAGCTGCGCCCGCTGACGGCTGCTGAGCGCAAGCCGAAACCGGCGCCGGACCTCCATTCCTTCCGCCTGCACGAGTGGGTCAAGGGCGGCATCTTCTCGGATGTCGCACACGACGACTTCGCCGTCCACAACACGATCTCGCACGGCCTCTACCGCCTGCGTGTGCCGAGCTGGGACAATGCAGCGTACGCCGCACCGTGCGAGTTCAACTGCCCGACGGGCATCCCGACGCAGCTGCGCTACAAGTACATCCGCAACGGCGAGCTCGACAAGGCCATCCAGCTCGAACTCGACTACACGCCGTTCCCGGGCTGCGTCTGCGGCTCCGTCTGCCCGAACCCCTGCATGGATGCCTGCACGCGCGGCACGATCGATGAGCCGATCCAGATCGGCGATCTCGGCTACAGCTCCGCCTTTGCGAAGGTAGAGCCGCCAAAGGAGAAGACGGGCAAGAAGATCGGCATCATCGGCGGCGGCGTCGCCGGCCTCTCGACGGCCTGGCAGCTCGCCCGCAAGGGCCACGATGTCACGGTCTACGACGATGCAGATAGCATCGGCGGCAAGCTCGAGCAGGTCATTCCGCGCGGACGCCTCTCGCACGAGCTGCTCGAATTCGAGCTCAAGCGTATCGAGAGCGTCGGCGTCACGTTCGTCGAGGGCTGCAGGGTCGATCGTGAGAAGTTCGACAAGATCCGCGAAGCGAGCGACGCCGTCGTCGTCGCGACGGGCGGCACGAAGTCCCGCTTCTTCCCGTGGGAGGGCGTCGAGCACCTGACGATGGGCCTCGAGTACCTCAAGTCCATCAACCGCGGCGAGCACCCGAAGACGGGCAAGAAGGTCGTCGTCATCGGCGCCGGCAACTCCGGCATGGATACGTGCCGCGGCGCCTACGAGATGGGCGCTGAGTCCGTCATCGCAGTCGATGTCCAGAAGCCGGCTGCCTTCGAGAAGGAGATCGCCTACTTCGAGGGCCTCGGCGGCAAAATCGTCTGGCCGTTCTTCACGAGCAAGATCACGCCGGAGGGCGTCTACGGCAATGACGGCCGCTTCATCGAAGCCGACCAGGTCATCGTTTCCATCGGTGAGGAGCCTGTTCTCGACTTCCTGCCGGAGGACGAGGGCATCGAGTACTTCCGCAAGAGCTGGCTCGTGCCGAAGAAAGACCTCTCCATCACGGACGGCGTCTTCACGGCCGGCGACACGATCAAGCCGGGCCGCCTGACGGATGCCATCGGCAGCGGCCGCAAGGCTGCCTGGTACGTCGACCAGTACGTCATGGGCAAGGAGTACAAGGCATTCCCCGAGAAGAAGCAGGTCCCGGCAGAGCGCCTCTCGAAGGCATACTTCGAGAAGTGCCACCACTGCGAGCTCGGCGACCCGGTCAGCGACTACAAGCGTTGCGTGAGTTGCGGCACTTGCCGCGACTGCAAGATGTGCCTCGAGTCCTGCCCGGAGAAGGCCATCAACCGCATCGAGCACGAGGATGGCACTATCGAGTACACGAGCGACCCGAAGCGCTGCATCGGTTGCGGCATTTGCGCCGGCGTCTGCCCGTGCGGTGTCTGGACCATCAAGGATAACCCAGAGAAGATCCCGATGTACTCTACGGGCGCCAAAGCCTGAGAGTCTGCACATAAAAAAATCAGCCTTTCCGCTTTTCGGCGGGAAGGCTGATTTTTTGTTTCACGTGAAACAACGAGCTGCGTCAGTCGGCGCGATACGATGTTTCACGTGAAACACGCCCTGGTGTGTGATGGCGGTGATGATAGAGCGCTCTGGCGCTGAAGTCGCGCATCCTGGCGGCCAGCAGGAAGAGGCCGAAAATGAGGGCTGTGATGTCGGCGGCCGGCACGGCGAGCCAGACGCCGTGCAGTCCGAAGAGGTGCGGCAGAGTCAGAAGGAAGATGACGATGCCGAGCAGGTTGCGCGCGAATGACATCAGGGCCGAGGTGCGGCCATCGGAGATGGCTGTGAAGAAGCCCGAGATGAAGAGGTTGAAGCCGCAGAGCAGGAACGAGAGTGAGAAGAGCAGGAAGCCCTGGTGCGTGAGCTCGTAGACGTGGCCGCCCTGCGGCAGGAACAGCGAGATGAGAGGCGCTGCGAGCAGGCGGGAGAGGCCGAAGGACAGCAGCGCGCCGCCCGCGATGGCCATCAGGCTGAGGCGCACGAGGCGGCGCAGCTCTCCGAAATCCCTGGCGCCGAATTGGTAGGAGAAGACGGGAGCGACACCGTTTGTGAAGCCCATGTAGATGGCCGTCAGAAGCATCTCGGCGTAGAGGATGACGGAGATGGCGGCGACGCCGTCGGCACCGGCGTAGCGGAAGGTCAGGATGTTGAACAGGAAGGTCGTGATGCCGACGGAGAGCTGCGTGACGAGCTCCGAGCTGCCGTTGTACATGGCCTGGCCGAGTGCGCGCCATTCGAGCTGCGGCTTGGTGAAGCGGAGCGTCCGGCTGCTGCGCCAGAAGTAGAGGAGGCCGATGACAGCGGAGAGCAGGTCAGCGATGCCCGTCGCAAGGCCGGCGCCGAAGACGCCGAGACCGAGGTGGGCGAGGAAGAGGTAGTCGAGGCCCGCGTTCGTCAGCCCTGCCAGCACAGAGACGCGGAAGCCCTGCATCGGCCGGCCGTCGGCGATGAAGAATGCGTTGAAGAGGATCATCAGCGCGGCAAAGGGGAAGAAGGGCAACAGGGCGTAGAGATAGCTGCGGCAGTCCGCGAGCAGCTCTGGCGAAGCGCCGAGCAGGAAGAGCAGCCCATCTCCTGCGGCAACGGCGAGAATGGCCAGGGCCGAGGCGAGCGCGATGGCAGTCACGGTGATCAGTGTGAAGCGGCGGCGTGCGGCCGCCGTTTTCCCTTCGCCGAGATTCTTGGCGACGAGGGCCGAGCCGCCCGAGGCCAGCATGATCGCGAGGCCGAGCACGAGGTTGATGACGGGGTAGACGATGTTCGAGGCGGCCAGCGCATCGCTGCCAGCAAAGCGGCCGATGAAGATGCCGTCCGTCACCGTGTAGAGTGAGATGATGATCATCATGCCGATGGACGGCGCGGCGAAGCGCAGCAGGCTCCTGAGGGTGAAATGGCGGGCGAGCGGCGATGCCTGCTCTGCCCGCTTCGTTCGCGCGGTCTGTGCAGTTTGTCTGTCTCTTGTCATTTTGCTTGTCATATCTATCAAGATCCTTTCAGAAAAATGTCCTATACTCATGGTAGAGTATACAGTGACTGTAAAGTCAAGGGGGCATGAAGTATGGAAGGCGGTCTCAACTTCCAGACCGGGGAGTTCGCAAAGCTCTGCGGCGTCAACAAGAGGACGCTGCACTACTACGATGAGCAGGGCATCTTCTCGCCCGACCACGTCGGGGAGAACCACTACCGCTACTATTCGGCGCGCCAGCTCTACCCGTTCATCATGATACGGTTGCTGCGCCAGATGGGGCTGGAGCTCTCCGAGATCCAGGACTATATGCGCCACCGCAGTCCTGAGCGTCTGAACCGCCTGCTGGCCGAGCAGGAAGACTGGCTCGACGCGGAGATCCAGAAATTGCAGTACATGAAGGAGATCGTGCACAACCAGCGCCAGATGCTCGCGCTTTCCAAGGACATCTGCTGTGACACCGTCCGCATCGAGCCGTGGCCAGAGGCCAACTTGATCTGCTCGGGACCGGTCCGGCAGATGATGCTCAAGGAGGACCACGCCGGTATCGAGCGCGCGCTCATGGCGCACATGCGCTACATCATGGAGCACGGTCTGAATTCCGGCCTCGTCTTCGGCGCCATGGTCAGGCGGGCGGATTTCCTCGAGGGCGACGGCCATCTCCTATCGTGCTTCTTCACCGTGACGACGCGCAGCGTGGCAACTGTGCCGCCGGATGTGCTGTTTGTCCGGCCGGCGGGGCGCTACCTCGTCACGTATTTCCGCGGCGACTACATGAAGACGAGAGCCGCCTACGACAGGCTCCGCGACTACCTGCAATCACATCCGGCCTTGCATGCCGGTGCCTATTCGTATGAGGAGAGCATCTTGGAGGACCTCAGCACGGCCGACCCGCGCGGCTACCTGACGCGCGTGGGCATACGGCTGCAGGACGATAGCACGAGAGAGGAATGAGAACCATTATGGATTTGAAACAATTGCGTTATTTCATGGCGATCGTGGAGGAGCGGCAGATCACGGCTGCCGCGCGGCGGCTGCACATGGCCCAGCCGCCTCTGAGCAACCAGATGAAGATGCTCGAGGACGAGATCGGGCTCAAGCTCTTCCAGCGCGGCCCGCATCACATCGAGCTGACCGAGGCCGGCGAGCTGCTCGCCGCGCGGGCGGCCCAGCTCCTCGACATGGCCGCGATGACGAAGCGGGAACTCAAGGACTTCCGGCAGGGCCTCTGCGGCACGCTCGCCATCGGCACCGTCTCCTCGTCGGGCGGCATCCTGATGCACGAGGGCATGCAGGTCTTCCGCGCCGAGTTTCCGCGCGTCCACTTCGAGATCCACGACGGCAACACGTACCAGCTCATCGACATGCTCGACCGGCGGATCATCGAGATTGCCATCGTCCGCACGCCGTTCAACGCTGCGCGCTTCAACTGCAAGTACCGCCAGCCGGAGCCGATGATCGCCGCGATGACGTCAGAGCTCGACTGGGCGCCCGAGAAGCAGGAGATTGCCGTGGAGGAGTTGGCAGAAAAGTCCCTGATCCTCTACCGCCGCTTCGAGCAACTGCTGCTCGACACCTTCGCCGCGCACGACTTCACGCCAGAAGTCGCCTGCCTCAACGACGATGCGCGCACGACAATCCTCTGGGCCAATGCCGGCCTCGGCGTCGCCATCGCACCGGCCGCCGCCATCGAGCTTGCCGCCCATAACCACCTGCATGTCAAGACCATCGCGGAGAGGAGCCTGCAGACGCGGCTTGCCGCCATATGGCCCCGCGATGCCTACATCTCCTCGCCGGCCAAGCACTTCCTCGAACTCTTTTGACTCAGTCAATCAATTTAATGGAATTCCAACGGTCATCTAAGAGGAATTGAAAGGCCAGTGGCTATACTATTCTCATCAAAAGGATAACCACTCCGAAAGAAAAGAGGAGATCATCATGTTGAAGTTGAATTGGAAAAAAGGTATAGCCGCTGCATTGGCCGGCATCATGAGCTTTGGCGTGCTGGGCACGACGCTGGCTGTCCCCGCAGAAGCAGCCTCGCATCACTACGAGGACTCGAATTGGCATTCGCGCCATGACCACCAGGTCGAGAAGCAGCGCCACGAAGCACATGAGCGCTGGGAGCGCGAGCACCGCCGCACAGAGAAGTCCTCGAAGGGCCACTCGACAGGTGAAGTCACGACGGCCGCCATCCTCGGTGCCGTCGTCGGTGCTGTCATCGCCAAGAATACCTGATGCTTGTGTACCAGGAAATAAATTCGCTCCCGAGGCGTCCAGGAGAAGGAAAACGCCACTGCTCTGGCGAAATCATTATGTTGAAATACGAGAATTAAAGACCGCTGTTCTGCAAAGAAAAGCGGTTTTCTTTTTGTCATGATGATCATGAAAGGATGGGGATATCCATGAACTTGAAGCAATACGTCCTGACGGCTCTGGCTGTCAGTGCCCTGACCATGCCTTGGGCACCTGGCGTGACGCAGGCTGCCGCTGCCGATGCTGCGGCGCAGCCGGCAGCTGAGCCTGCTCCGCAGGCAGTGAGCAGCGCGGCGGCCGCCACGGCCAAGACCGTCAAGGCAGATGCGCCAATCAAGGTAAAGCAGGCGAAGTACAGCCTGAAGTTCAATGCGAAGAACTACACGAAGGAGACGCTGAAGCTCGAGGGACAGGATGTGGCATTCCGCGCCTACCGCGATGTCGTCTATACAGCAAAGCCGGCCTCCGTCGCCTCCGAGTCCATGAGCATCTTCATCCCCGAGGCGTATTTCCAGAAGGGCGGCACAGTCAATGGCTACACGGCGAAGACCGCGCCGATCTTCCTGCCGAACGGCGTCGGCGGCTACATGCCGGGCGACAGCAAGGAGCCGAGCGCCAGTGAACGCATGAGCGGCGGCGCCAATGCCTCGCTCGTCGCGCTCTCGAAGGGCTATGTCGTCGCAGCGCCGGCTGTCCGCGGCCGCACGACGGTCGGCGATGACGGCAAGACGTACGTCGGCAAGGCTCCGGCCCTTCTCGTCGATTACAAGGCGGCCGTGCGCTACCTGCGCCACAACCGCCATCGCCTGCCGGCCGGCAATACCGACAGGATCATCTCGGACGGCACGAGCGCGGGCGGCGCTCTCTCCGCACTGCTCGGTGCCACGGGCAACAGCAAGGAGTACGACGCCGAGCTCCGGGCCATCGGCGCAGCTCATGAGCGCGACGACATCTTCGCTGCGATGGCCTACTGCCCGATCACGGACCTCGATCACGCCGACATGGCCTACGAGTGGATGTTCAACGGCGTCAATGAGGCATATCAGCACAGTGCTCCGATGAGCCCTCTGCTGCCGCTGAAAGCCGGCTCTATGCCGGGTGCCCTCAAGGTTGGCGATGCGGTCGTGCCGCTCGGGCCCGGCCCTGTTGTCCAGGGGGACAGCGCCGCAGCGGACCGCCCCGACAATGCGCCTGTGGAAGACAGCTCTGCCGTAGAGATGACGCAGGCAGAGCGCGTGGCCTCGGACCAGCTCAAGGCGCTTTTCCCCGACTACGTCAACAGCCTCGGCCTCAAGGACCGTCAGGGGCGCGCGCTGACGCTCGACGAGGACGGCACGGGCAGCTTCGCCGACTACATCAAGTCGGTCTACGCCGCTTCGGCGCAGTCGGCGCTCGATGCGGGCGAAGACCTCTCAGCGCTCGACTGGCTGACCATCGAGAACGGCATGGTCAAGGACGTGGACCTCGCCAAGTATGCCGCCTGGGCGACGCGCCTCAAGGCGGCGCCGGCCTTCGACAAGTTCGACCGCAGCTCGGGCGAGAACGATGAATTCGGCACGACAGACAACACGCCGCGCCACTTCACAGGCTTTTCGCTGACGCGCGACAAGGAAGCTGGTGCGACCATGGCGACATGGGATGATGTCCGCCGCATGAACCCCATGTACTTCATCGGTCAGCAGGGCGTCACTATCGCGCCGCACTGGCGCATCCGCCACGGGGCCAAGGACCGCGATACGAGCCTGGCCGTCCCCGCGCTGCTGGCCCTGAAGCTGCAGGACAGCGGCTATGACGTCGATTTTGCCTCGCCGTGGGGCAAGGGCCATGCCGGCGACTACGACCTCGCAGAGCTCTTTGACTGGGCCGACGGCATCTGCAAGGCAGCGGACACGCGCAAGAAATAACAGCATATGCCTCACGATTCGTGAACTCAATCAAGAGCATCTCGCAGACTGCGGGATGCTCTTTTATTAGAAAATAAGCAGTAAACGAAAAATAAATGGTGTCCTTTCTTACAGCGAGCATTCATAGCTTCATGCTATAATAGAGTGTGACAGAATCGCAATGAAAAGAAAGAGAAGTGCACGGGTTGAGCGCGGCGCGCTTCTCGCTTATCAGGAAAGGTGAATCGTATCATGATGACATTGACGCAGATGCGTTATTTCTATGAGGTCTGCCAGTGGCAGAACATCACGAAGGCCGCCGAGCATCTCCACGTCTCGCAGCCGACGATCAGCGTGGCGATGCAGACGCTCGAGGCAGAGACGGGGCTGAACCTGTTTCACCGCGAAGGCCGGAAGCTCGTCGTGACGCCGGAGAGCAGCAAATTACTTGTTAAGGTCAACCACATTTTAAGCCAGATGGACCAGCTCGAACTGGAGATCCAGGACATGGCGCACAACCGCAATCACATCCGCATGGCGTTGCCGCTGCAGATCGGCACGCGCTTCCTGCCGCGCATCCTCGGCGAGTTTCGTCGCACGCATCCGCAGATCAAGCTCGAGATCATCGAGTCGGGCGGCATCAGCGCTCTGCAGATGGTCGAGGACGAGAAACTCGACATCGCCCTGACGAACTACACGACAGGCTTCAGCCAGAAGCTCCATTACCAGAAACTCTACGACTGCGAATGCTGTTTCGTTACGTACCCGTCCCATCCGCTGGCCAAGCGCAAGGCCGTCTCGTTCGCCGATCTTGCCGATGAAGAGCTCGTCATGCTCGACAGCCACTACTTCATCTACCGCATGGTCCACGACCTCTATGCCGCACACAGCTGCAAGCCTCGCATCATCCACTTCTCGCCGTACCTCCACACGATCAAGAACCTCGTCGCCGTCTCCCTCGAGGAGCCCTTCTATATCAACTCCGGCATCGTCACCAAGAAGGGCCGCCAGGTCTACGAGGACGAGCAGCACCTCATTGATTACCTGCAGGAAATCACGAAGGAGATGTAAAGGCAGACACAAAAATGAGAGACCTTCCTCTGAAAGTCTCTCATTTTTGCTGTTCTCTTATTTCGTTATTTCGCGTTCTTCTTGGCGAGGAAGTCCTTGAGGATCTGGCGCTTGGCAATCTTGCCGGTCGAGGTGCGCGGCAGGGACGGGAGCTCGTGGAACTCGCGCGGGATCTTGTAGAGCGCGAGGTTGGCCTGCAGGAACTTCTTGAGCTCGCGGATGTTGATGGAGGCGCCGTCGTGCAGGCTGTAGAAGCAGGCGCCGGCCTGGCCGCGCAGCTTGTCGTCGATGCCGACGACGGCAGCTTCGCTGATGCCCGGGAACTGGTAGATGAGCTCTTCGACTTCGCGCGGGTAGATGTTCTCGCCCATGCTGATGATCATGTCCTTGATGCGGTCGACGATGTAGATGTAGCCCTCTTCGTCGGCGCGGGCGACGTCGCCCGTGTGGAGCCAGCCGCCGCGCAACGCGTTCTTCGTCGCGTCGGGCAGGTTCCAGTAGCCGAGCATGATGTTGTCGCCCTTGACGATGAGCTCGCCGGCTTCGCCTTTCGGCACTTCATTGTCGTCGGAGTCAATGAGCTTCCAGGCGACGCCCGGCACGACGGGGCCGCAGGAGCCGACTTTCGGCTTTTCGGGCGGATTCATCGTGACGACCGGCGATGTCTCGGAGAGGCCGTAGCCCTCGCAGATGTCGACGCCGAACTTGTTCATGAAGTCCTGCTCGATCTTGAGCGGCAGCGTCGTGCCGCCCGAGACGACGAGGCGCAGCGAGGCCATGTCTTTCTTGCTCGCGAGCTTCGTCAGCAGGCTGCAGATCGACGGCACGATGTAGAGGTCGTTGATCTTCTCCTCGCGGATGACGCTGATCGTCTCTTTCGGCGTGAAGGAGTCGAGGATGACGATCTCGGCGCCGCAGTAGAGCGGGTAGAGCACGGAGCAGGTCCAGCCGAAGCAGTGGTACATCGGCAGCACGCAGAGCACGTGGTGCTCAGCCTTGCAGTGCATGATGCTCATCTGGCTGGCGTTGGTGACGAGGTTGCGGTGCGAGAGAACGGCGCCCTTCGGCGAGCCCGTCGTGCCGGACGTGTAGATGATGACGCAGGGGTTCTGCTCATTGAAGGTCGGCGGCAGGGACGGCGCAGCCGGGATGCTCGCGTCAATCTTGCCCATCTGGCGGATGTCGTGCTGTGTCACGCGCATGTCGCAGCGCAGGGCGGAGAGCGCGTCGACGAGGTTCAGCGGCTGGTACGTCAGGATGTGGCGCGAGCCGGAATCCTTGATGATGTAGGCAATCTCGCGGTTGCTGAGCTGGAAATTGATCGGCACGGCGATGGCGCCGAGCGAGGCAATCGCCATGTAGGCGTAGATGTAGTCCGCACTGTTGCGGGAGAAGATGCTGACGCGGTCGCCGACGCGGACTCCGGCAGCGTAGAGGCGGTTGCGGCAGGCTGCGACGTGCTCCTGCAGCTCGCGGTAGGTGATGCGGCGTTCGTGATCGACGATGGCGAGGGAATCAGGTTCCCCCTGGTAGATCAGTTCATGTACAAACATTCTATTCCCTATTCCTTCCTCGAGAGCAAAATGCTCCCATAGCACAGGATAAATTCCCTTTGTATAGCTCTAATTTTATACCAGGTCATAAAGTTTGTCAAAGCATAATGTACCCGCGGTGTGATTTTCGCCGCACTCATTCTTCGTCGTCATGCGGATGCGCGAGGGCGCTGTGCTGGTAGCTGTAGCCGAAGTAGACGAGACAGCCGAAGGTACACCAGACGATGAAGCGGACCCAGGTCTCCCAGGGCAGGTGGTACATGAGATAGCCGCAGGTCAGGACGGCGAGCGGCGCGATGAGCCAGACGAGCGGGCAGCGGAAGGTGCGTGGCACGTCCGGTTTCGTGATGCGCAGGACGAGGACGCCAATGGCCGCGACCAGGAACGCGGAGAGCGTGCCGATGTTGGCCATCTCGGCGATGACGCCGATGGGGACGAAGCCCGCGATGATCGAGACGAAGATGCCGCCCATGACGGTGACGATGTACGGCGTGTGGTAGCGCTTGTGGATCTTGCAGACGCGCGCCGGGACCATGCCGTCGCGGCTCATGGCGAAGAAGATGCGGGCCTGGCCGTAGAGCAGGACGAGCAGGACGGTCGTGATGCCGGCAATGGCGCCGACACCGACGACGGCGGAACCGAGGTTGTAGCCGATGTAGCGCAGGGCGAAGGCGACTGGCTCCGGGTTGTTGAGCTCGGTGTAGGGCACGATGCCCGTCAGCACGCCGGCGACGACGACGTAGAGGGCTGTGCAGATGACGAGCGAGCCGATGATGCCGATCGGCAGGTCGTGCGACGGGTTCTTGCATTCCTCGGCGCTCGTCGCGACGGCATCGAAGCCGATGTAGGCGAAGAAGACGATGGCCGCGCCGCCGAAGATGCCCGAGACGCCGAACGGCATGAAGGGCTCCCAGTTCATCGTGTCGACGTGTGGGATGGCGAGCAGCAGGAAGATGGCGATGGCCGTGAGCTTGACCCCGACGAGGATGCGGTTGAGCTTCGTGCTCTCCTGCGTGCCGCGGATCAGCAGGACGGAGAGCAGCAGCGTGATGAAGATGGCGGGGATGTTGATGATGCCGCCGTCTGCCGGCACGTGTGTCAGCGCATGGCCGGGGTCGATGCCCGCCGAGAGCAGGAGACCCGTGACGTAGCCTGACCAGCCCGAGGCGACGGCGCTGGCGGTGACGGTGTACTCGAGGATGAGGTTCCAGCCGACGATGAAGGCGATGAACTCGCCGAGCGATGCATACGTGTAGGTGTAGGCGCTGCCCGAAGCCGGCACGATGGAGGAGAATTCTGCGTAGGCGAGGCCGGCAAGCGCACAGGCGAGTCCGGAGATCATGAAGGAGATCGTGACGGCCGGGCCCGCGTACTTGGCGGCGGCGACGCCCGTCAGGACGAAGATGCCTGTGCCGATGACACAGCCGATGCCGAGCAGGATGAGGTCAAAGGCGCCGAGCGTCTTGGCCATGCCCGAATGAGCAGCCGTCTCGCGCATCTGCTCAATACTTTTGGTACGGAACAAGTTCATTTTTTACCATTCCCTTTTCTGTCTGCAATACATTAGCGCAGCATGATAAATAAGATTTACAACGTTACTATTATAAGTAAGGAAAAAGCCTCCGTCAATATGACAGAGGCTCGATGTGGCAATGTGGAGGCGATGTGCAGCGTCAGGCGCGGATCCATTCCTTGAATTTCTCCGGCGAGCTGTTGATGACGAGTTCTTCCGGGAAATCGGCCTCGCGGATGACTTCTTCCGAGAGCGCATGATTGCCGACATCGAGGTCGATGTGCGCATCGCTGCCCATGATGACGTGCGTGCCGTACTTCTTGCAGGCCTGCAGCATCTTCTTGGCGAGGTCGCGCGAGCCGGAGCGGCTGCCGCCCGGGCGGTAGGAGCTGTTGTTGCACTCGAGCAGGACGTGGCGCTCTGCGGCAGCCTTGGCAATCTTGTCGAAGTCGACTGGGAAGCGCGGATTGTCCGGATGGCCGATGATCTTGACCTGTGGGATCCACATGGCGCTCATGATGGCCGTCGTGTTGTCGAGTTCCGTACCCGGATTGATGCAGGGGTCGTGCAGACTCGCGATGGCGTAGTCGACGGAGCGCAGAGCCTTTTCCTCGAGGTCGACCTTGCCCGTCGTGTTCAGGATGTTGAGTTCCACGCCCATGAGGAGTTCCACGCCGGCTTCCTTGCCGTAGACCTCGCGGTCAAAGATGCGCAGGTTCTCGAAGTAGAAGCGGTGCGTCGAGCCCGGCATGGCCGGTGCGTGGTCGGCGATGCCGACGAGTGCGAGCCCCTTCTTGCTGCCCGCTGCAATCATCTCGCGGATTGTGTTGTAGGCATGGCCGCTGGCCAGCGTGTGCATGTGGACGTCGAGTAAGTCTTTCATAAAATCAATCCCCCAAACAATTGATAGTATCCTGCCCCTCATTATACCACGATACTGTGTTTGGAGGGGGCCAGATGGGGGTAAATCGAGGTGCCAAAAATTTTTTCAAGAAATTTGGATTTACCTGTTGACATTTCGAGGGGACTCCTTTATAATAAATTTTGTCGTTAAGACATGGGGTTATAGCTCAGTTGGTTAGAGTGTCTCGTTGACATCGAGGAGGTCACAGATTCGAATTCTGTTAACCCCACCATTTATGAAAGATGAGGTTTCGTCGAACGGCGAAACCTTTTTTGTTTGCTCGCTTAGCTCAGTTGGCTAGAGCATCTCCGTCACATGGAGGGGGTCGGGGGTTCGAATCCCTCAGCGAGCACCATATTGACATTCAGGCCGTGCGTATTGCGCACGGCTTTTATTTTTGCCTTTGCTTGTTTTTGGAATGATGCGCCTGTGCGGATCGGCTCTGCTTCCTATATTGTAAGAAACGGGCGGGTACATTGACACTGGGGCCTGCAAGATGATATGATAGATAAGGGAATATCGGTAACTTCTCCAAACTCAAAACGAGACTTTCCGGAGGCAAGACAGTCGGGGAGTCAATTTGAGTTTTTTCGTCGTGTTTTCACTTCCGCGGTGCAGAGACGCCGCCAGGAAATTGAGGAGGAAATCACTAAATGATCGAGCGTTATACTAAGCCGGAAATGGGCCATCTCTGGTCTATCGAGAACGAGTGGCAGCAGATCCTGAATGTCGAGATGGCTGCCTGCGATGCCATGGCCGGACTCGGAGAGATCCCGAAAGAGGCTGCCAAGAACATTCGCGCGAAAGCAAAATTCGATGTCAACCGCATCCATGAGATCGAGTCGGTCACGCACCACGACATCATCGCGTTCCTGACGAACGTCGCCGAGAATGTTGGTGATGACTCCAAATACATCCACAAGGGCCTGACGTCCTCGGACGTCAAGGACACGGCATACTGCATGATGATGCGCGATGCCTGCACGATCATCCTCGATGACCTCAAGAAGTTCCGCGAGGTCCTGCGCCGCCGCGCGAAGGAATTCAAGCATACGCCGTGCATCGGTCGCACGCATGGCATCCATGCAGAGCCGATGACGTTCGGCCTCAAGCTCCTGCTCTGGAGCGCTGAGATCGAGCGCGACATTGAGCGCATGGAGCATGCCAAGAAGATCTTCTGCCGGGATTCTGGAACGGATAAATTCCTCATCCTCCTCATTTCTTACCTTGTTTGCCACAACCTTGACCTGAGCAACACCCAGATCACTGGCAAGACGTTTGACATTTTTGTATGTCTGTACGCTTCTTGCACCTGGTTCGATCACTACGATAAATGCGTCAACTCCTTCTGTGGTTCCTCTGCCGAGATGTTCCAAGCCGGCCTCCATATCAAGAATTACTACATCTTCTCTTCTAAGTACCAGATTATTGATAATGCGCTTTAACATTACATGTTCCGGGCATACACATCCGCCACCGCCTGTCTCGACAGTTCCCAGGACAAGGAGCCGTACGCCATTACAGACCTTACCATATTTCTCCGGAATATCGTCTACTTTCGGATTCAGATGATAGAACTGATTTCCTGCTGTAGCCCCTGTACGTTCTTCCACCAGCTTACGCATCTTTGAAATCGGTACAATAGAATCCAGAGTTTCTTCATCAAAGCCTAATGCAAGACCAAGATTCGCATCCGGATCCACATCTGCTGCAAGTACCGGTCTGCCCTCTGCTGCATACAACCTGGCCAGCGTTGCTGCAAAAGTGGTTTTGCCTACGCCGCCTTTTCCTGTAACTGCTATTTTCATTTTACGTCATCCACCTTTTATTACATTTTTAAGATCACAACGGATTAGATTCCTAATGCTGTTCTCTTTTCTTCAATTCTTTCGATCATCAGATCAACTAATTTCTCAATATCTGTTTCTACTGTATAAGCAGCTCCTGTCCATTTTCTTGTTCCCTCTGTAAGAAGCTCTCCCATTTCTGAAGAACCGGAAACATATGGATCAACACCAAGGAATGTATCAATACCAGTAGCTACTACGTAGTTACCGATAGATACAGCTTTTTCAGACATCCACTCAGGAGCACATCCAACTACAGGAAGCTGATTGATCTGAAGACCTGCATCTTTTGCAAGTTCAGCAGCAAGGATCATCATACGGGAAATATCTACGCATGATCCCATGTGGAGTACCGGTGGGATATCAGCCAGTTCACAGACACGTTTCAGACCTGCACCGCAGAGATCTTTTGCAGATTTGTCCATAAGACCTGCTTTTGCAGCTGCCTGTGCAGAACATCCGGAAGCAATGACAACGATATCATTAGCGATACATTTCTTCATCAGTTCAATATGTGCATAGTCAGGACGGATCTTAGGATTGTTACATCCAACCATAGCAACAGCACCACGGATAACACCGGAAGTGATGCACTCAAGTAATGGTTTTGTTGTTCCTGTCTCATCAACCTGAGAGTTTGTAACACCGTCAAGAACCTTAACGATTGCTTCTACGGAATAACCAACTGTAGCTTTCTGTTTCAGCTGTGGGATATGTACAAGTTCAGGTTTTCTGTTCTTGAAGTTATCAATAGCCATCTTAACGATCGCTTTTGCATTCTCTCCTGCTGTCTCAGCATTGAATCTGATAAATTCAGCATCAGGCATCTGAGCGATCGGAGAAGTTGTGATAAATTTAGTATGGAAGCATTTGCTTAAAGGTCCTAATGCAGGGAAGATACACTGAACGTCTACTACGATCGCTTCGCAGGCACCTGTCAGTACTACATTCTCCTGCTGCAGGAAGTTACCGGCCATCGGAACACCGCGACGCATAGCTACTTCGTTTGAAGTACAGCATACACCGGAAACAGTGATTCCTTTTGCTCCTACAGATTTTGCATAATCGATCATTTCTTTGCTGTCTGCATATTCACAAATCATCTCGGAAAGACTCGGATCATGTCCGTGTACAACGATGTTTACATTCTCTTCAACCATTACACCAAGGTTAGCTTCAGTGTCAATTGGCTTCGGAGTTCCGAATAAAACATCAGAGAACTCTGTTCCCATCATGGAACCGCCCCATCCATCAGCCATACCGCAGCGAAGAGACTGTTTTACAAGAGCTTCCGGAAGAGAAGAACATCCCATATGAGCCATATGTAAAGAAGTGGAAACCTCACGGTCGATCGCACGTGGTGCAATTTCATTTTCAATCAGTTTCTCTTTCTGTCCTGCAGGCATTCTGTCAAGGAATCTCTGATATCCAAATGGTTTACCATATTCCATCAATCCTGTCTCAGCCATTTCATGAGCCAGATCATAGATATCTTTGCCCTCAGTCTCAACGCCCCACTCTTTTGCAAGACGGATCAGCTTCTCCGGATCCT
>ERZ1106978.427-NODE-427-length-31420-cov-7.308210_pt1 | contig 31420 bp, 26 predicted proteins | sample MGYA00403689_ERZ1106978 | MGnify/ENA primary metagenome ERZ1106978 (study PRJEB35170, sample SAMEA104062434) | human gut metagenome | biome: human gut; feature: human-associated habitat; material: faeces | place: Denmark | collected 2012-08-02 ...
TCAAATCAAAATATCTACTTTAAATTATACCAAAATCATAAGAAAAAAGCTTTACCCAATTGTAAAGCTCCCTGTTTCATTTATTTTCCGTATGCTCCCTTTTTACCTTTACGATAATCTATATATCCACGAATCATATAAATTAATTTTTTGAATCCATGTTTTTCAAAAACAGTGGCATAGAAAAAGCTTTGTTTTGCTTGTTTTACAACAGCTTGGCAATAATCTGGATAATCATCGTGATACATGTCATACAAATAAAAACTATTTCGCACAATATAGTATCTTCTTAATGCACTGTGGTTATCACAAAAGATTTTTTTATTGAAAACATGTTTGATTTCATAATCTCCTAATTCATGATCTAGAAATACAGTATTGATTTGTTTAATGGTATATCCATGTTTACGTACGTTTAATCCATATTCGAAGTCTACACAATCAATGAACATCCATTCTTTAAATCCTTCTACGCATTTATAAATATCAAGATTAATAATATTTCCACTTGTCATCACAACTAAAGGACTAGTAAATAGTTCTTCAGGAACAGGCTCAGAAATAGCCGTTTTATGAAACGGCGAATAGATTCCTACCTGATCTTTTTCATCATCTGCATCAATAATAGATTTCATATTTTTTAAAGCATCTTTTTCAAACATACTATCTTGATCCATAGTCAATAAATAATGAAAATTATGATCAATAGCTTTCTTAGCACCCACATTTAAAGCATGTGCAATACCAGTATTTCCATGTAATGGAATGTATTTAGCTTTTTCATGTGTAAATAGTAAAGAATTGTCTTTGCTAGAATTATCAACTAGATATAATGCATCTAATTCATCAATATAAGAATTAATATTATTAATTACTTTTTGATCTGGATTATATAATACAACTACACCTGCAAGTTTCATACACATTACCTAGTTAATACCTTTCTTGCGAATCGAATAATTTTTGGAGTTCGAATATCTTGAACCATTCTCCATCTTCTTGAATTCAATTTCAACTTAATATCATCTGTAAGTTGTTCTTTTAATAAAGTCGCCAATTCATTATTCTTGGCAAATAAATGACATAAGTTTTCAATTGCTTCTTTTGAAATAGACATACCTTTTGTACTTATATACATATCTTTATATTCTAAACACATTTGCGAAGTCGATTTAATTATATAAGCATTAATATTCTTGATTTTTTCATTATAGTCATTCAAATTTTTAGATATATCGATTACTTTTTTTAGAGCATGCTCCATATCTTTTGTGTCTAAAACCCAACCAAACGCATTCTTTTGAATACGCTCACCTACAGCTCCTAGATTATAAGATAATACAGGTACACCAGAGGCAATAGTTTCAGATAGTGTATAAGAATAAGTTTCAGGCCAAATGGATAAGTTACATATCAAATGAATCTTACTCTCTTTTAATAGTTGAGGAAGTTCACTACGTGTGTATCTACCATGATATACATAATTTGAATGATTCTTTTTAAGTAAATCAGAATGTGCTTGACCAAACAAATGAAACTTAATTTTCTTACTTGAACAATGTTTAACAAAATATTCTAATACTTTACTACCCTTATGAGGAAGCATGACACCTACAAAGGCTACATTAAATACTTCATCATCCTTTTTTTCAATGGCCTTATTGCGTTTTAAATCAATACCATGTTCAACGACATGACAATCAATATTTGTATATACATTTTCAATAATTTCTTTTGTTGAATTGGAAGGCACAATAATTTCATCAAATTTTAATAAAAATTGATTCCAATGCATCTGCCAATTCTTAATGATATTATTACGTACATTCATTTTATCTTTTAAGCAATGTACACAATCTTTATGCTCCATTTCCATACAATATTCTTTATTCATATAAAGTAAATTAATTGTCGGACAAAGACTATAAAAATCATGTAATGTAATAATAGAATGAATACCCTTTTCTTTACATACATCCACAATATCAAAATAATGTCCAATCATATGGTGAACATGTACTGTAGTAATACCTAATCCATCTATAATTGTTTCTAACATAAAACGATAATCGGCATCGTAAAAAGAAGTCATCACATTGGATTTAAATATGCCAACTGTATTACAGATTTCACTTTCAGTAAAATAAGAATATAGTTTATACACCCCATCCTCTGGTGCTAATACATGAATGTTGAAATTCTTTCTTAAACGAGAAATCAAATCGACACAATGAATGGTTGTCCCACCCACATTTGTTTTTACATTTGACCAATCATGAATCAAAAATAAAACATTATCACGATTCACATTCTCAATTCCGATTCGAACATTGTCGCAAATATCTTTAATTGGAAAATGGGAACACCAACGCTCTGTATTTTTCACGTATAGAGGATAACGTTTTTTTAAGATTTTCATATTTTCTTTAATCAGCTGCTCTTTTTTCTCATTAAAAGATTGGCTTTCTTTATGATATACAATAACACTATCACATAATAAATGTTTATAACCATAATCCATGCAACGATATGAGAAATCATTTTCTTCTCCATATCCTTTACCGAAAGCTTCTTGATCAAAATATCCAACGATATCTAATACATTTCTGCGAATATACATGCAGAATCCATGCGCTGTTGGTATTTGAGGATATCTACGAAGTGAACGTGTATAGACAATATGAGCATATTCATCAAAAGTCATTGAATCCGGTAATGGATTTGGCTGTAATCCATTTGGAACCGATGCTAATGTGGCATTATTCGATAAGGCCGTTACTGTTGCAACATCTTCTTGTGAATAAGCACACTTTTCCATTTCTTCTACCCAAAGATCAGACACTTCTGTATCACTATTCAACAAAATAACATCATGCTCTGAATATTTCATACCTTTATTTACGGTACCCACAAAGCCTAAATTTACTTCATTATCTAATACGACAATATTTAATTCAGGATTCTTTTCTTTATAAGTGTTTAACAATCCTAAAATTGTTTCATCTGTACTTTTGTCATTGATCAGTATCAATCTATTTTTATTTAAATCCGTATGTTTAATAATGCTAGCGATACATTCATCTACCGCTTTATACGCATTATAAATAGGTACAATTATATCTACCATATTTATCTCCTCAATTTATTAAAGTTGTTCTGCAAATCCTTTTTCTAATTTTTTGAAAATTATATAGCCAACAATTAATACTACAAAACTAAATAAAGTAACAATTAATAATGCACTCATATCTGGCCATTGATGATACAAGAATCCATCTCTATATGCATTCATAATTGTTGTCAATGGATTTAATTGAATCAATCTTCCCAAAACACCTGCATCATTAAATTGTGACAAAGAATACAAAATTGGAGTTCCATAGAATAACATATTAATAATAAATGTCACAATGTATTCTAAATCTTGGATATATACATCCACACTAGAAAGAATAAACGCAATACCTAAACCTAAAATAGATTGAATAATTGCGATGATTGGTATAATCAAAATATGAATGGACATACCTACCCCAAAGGCAAAGCAGAACAAAATAACGATAATACAAGAGATAAAGAAGTTGATCAAGCCACTTAAAACCTGACTAATTACTAATATTTCTCTTGGAAAATATACTTTTTTAATAATTCCTTGATTTGATTTGATACACGTTGTTCCTGATGTAACCACCGTCGCAAAGAATGTCCAAGGAATAATACCTGTTACTAGATAAACAATATAGTTAGGTATGTTTGCTCCTCGCATTAAATATGGGAAAACAATATAATAAACAACAACTTGTAGTAATGGGTTCAAGAAAGACCAAAGGATTCCTAAAAATGACCCTTTATACTTACCACGAATATCCTTTTTTACATTCGTTTTTAATAATTCTCTGTAATCATATATATTCTTAAATACTTGCATTACTCTACCTCATTTAATATCTTAAATTGACAATCTTTTTCATCTAAGACATCTCCATTTGAATCTACATATTTCACAGTTAATTTGTGTTCTCCTACACCTATTTCTTTTTTATCTTTGTAGAAAATCCAACCAATTTTATTTTCATCAATAAAACCAGCATAGATTTCTTTATATACTTCATATACATCTCTTCTTAAAGATAAATCATATTCAACCGGTTCATCATCTAATTGAATAATCAATTTTGCGTTTTCATCATCGGTAATTGCCCAACCATCAAATTTAATTTTATCATCCGACAATTCAATCCTTGAAAAATCTCTAGGATGATCAATAGTGATGGAAGCTCTTCCTTTTCCTTTTCCAGATTCAATTGCTTTTTTACGCTCTTCTTTATGGTCTTTAGCCACTTGATCTAAATATTCATCAATCACATAGACTGGATCTCCGTCTAAGCGAACTTCTCCTTTATAAATCCAAATGGCTCTATGACACAACTTTTTAACAACATCCAAACTGTGTGTAACAATCACAATTGTCTTTCCGCTATTCTTTAATTCTTCAAGTTTTTTATAACATTTATCCTGGAAATGTTGATCCCCAACCGCTAAAATCTCATCAATCAATAAAATGTCTGCATCTACATTGATTGCGACTGAGAAAGCTAAACGCATATACATACCTGATGAATATGTACGTACTGGATTATCGATAAATGTACCTAATTCAGAAAATTCGATAATATCATCAATTCTTGCCTCAATATCTTTACGTGTTAAACCAAAGATTGATGCATTAAAATATATATTTTCTCTTCCTGTAAAATCTTGGTGAAATCCAGCTCCAAGTTCTAGTAAAGAAGTTAATTTTCCATTGGTTGTGATTGATCCAGTATTTGGAAAAATAATCTTAGTCATCAATTTCAACAAAGTCGATTTACCACTACCATTTGTTCCAATTAACGCAACCGTTTCCCCTTTTCTTATATTTAAATTGATATTATTTAAAACTTGGTGTCGTTCTACATTATGACGATTCCAATGTAATAACTTGTCTTTTAAAGTATTCGCCTTATCGTATTCAACTTTGAAATATTTAGACATATTTCTTACTTCTATCGCATTACGACTATCCATTTTCGTACCTCACTATTCTACAAATATAAATTATACCATTGAAACGTTAATCTACAAAATCTTTCCAAATCATCCATTTTCACAAATAAATAGACACGCCTCTTTGGTAATGCGGATAAAACCTTTTTCTTTTATTTTATTCTCTACAAAATCATAGAATTCATCATACTTCTCTAAAAGAATGTCTTGGTTTCCATGACAACTTAAAATATAATTCACAATTGGCTTCGCATCATCTATATCTAAGTAATCCTTATAAATCTTACAATCAACATTCTTAAAATATTGCTTTAATAGCATCTCTCCATTTTCCAATCCAAAACGATGATATAGTGGTTGTTCAGAAAGATAAACATTCGAATTAAATTCTTTAACAAGTTCATTGATTTCTCGCATATGATTTTTACTATATGTCGTTGAGTAAAAAATGCCATTCTTCTTCAATACGCGTCTAATTTCTGAGAGGCCTTGATTTAAATCATTCAAATAAAACAATACATGATTTGCGATGATCGCATCAAAAAAATCTTTCTTAAATGGAATATTCTCACAGTTTACGACAAAAAAACTAAAATTATCATTTAAATTTTGTTTTGCATCCTCTAACATACCATCGGATACATCCGTTAAAAATATTTCACGATTACGAATATCCTTACGCTTATTCATCCAAAGCTGACCGTTTCCACATCCAACTTCTAAAAGTGTATTAATCTTACTAAAATCAATATTTTCATATAACCAATCAAACCATTTTATTGGATTGGTAGAATACTTTTCATGTAATTCTATTCGAACATTTAAATTGTTTGCGTTTTTATACTGCTCAGCCAAAGAATCTTGTTTTGACAACAAACGAACCGTCTCCACCAAGTGATCTAATGCATTCGCATCATTCTTTAAAAGTCTTGAAGTATAATTTAAAGAATCATACACCTTCGTATAATAAGTAATCTTTTGTTTAATCAATTTTTTTTGAACATCGAATGATTTTTCAATTTCATTATTATCATGTATCAGAAAACGTATTTCATCCAATGAAAATCCCAATGATTTAAAAACCAATATTTTTTGAAGAAGGACAAAATCTTCATCTGTATACAAACGATATGAATTCTCATCATTCTTTTTTGGTTTCAACAACCCAATTTTATCATAATAACGAAGCGTACGCTCTGTAACGCCTGCTTTTTTTGCAAATTTTCCCGTTGTATAATGCATTATAATTTCACCTACAATCAAATAGGGGAAGCAAAGCTTCCCCTAATCTATTTAATTTCAATTACTTTAATAAATAAAGAAACCATTAACCGCCGTAATAAATATCTGAACCTTCTTCTTCAATTGGAGCTTCTGTCATTAAACCATACTGAATTTGAGCTTCAATTTCTTCTTCAGATAAAGTTCCTGCTGGAGTATCCTCTTGTGCTTCTACTGTATCACTTGATTTTCCATCCAATACAGCTTGAATCTTATCATGTGCAATACTGATATAAGAATCATATAAGATAACGACACTGACTTCCGAACCAAGTTCTGGACTCACACGTAGATCATTGTCTCCTTTAAGCACAAATTGTTCAAATTTCCACTTTGGACTTGCCTGAATTTGGTATTTGATAAAAGAAGTAATTTCATCTGTTGTCATATTTGTATCAAAAGCACCAATCAAGGCATTTAATAAGTTTACATAATTCTTAATAATCTCTGGTGATGTAGCCTTTTTAAACATAGCCTGCAATACTTGTTGCTGGTTACGAGCACGTTGAACATCCCCATCTAAGTACGCTTTTCTTTCACGAGAATAAGCTAATGCACGTTTTCCATCTAAGTGGTTCTCACCTTCATGTACACCTTCTAAATTACTATTTGTATAAAATTTAGAAACGGCCATACCCTCAGGTACAGTTACATCCACTCCACCTAGAGCATCCACAATGTTGATCATACTTGTAAAATTCACGCGATATACATAGTTGATTTCAATATCTAATAAATTTTCAATTGTATCCTTTGTCGTATCTACACCATACATTCCTGTATGTGTTAACTTGTCTGTTACTCCATAGTTACATGCATAGTCATCACAAACTTCTGTAACATAAGAATCACGAGGAATACTTGTTAATAAAATAGTTGAAGTCACTGGATTGATTGTAACTAACATATCTACATCGGATCTTGAATTTTCATCTAATGAGCCAAATGAATCGTTTCCACTAATTAAAATATTAAATGGTTTTGCAGTAATATCCGAAACTGCTAATGGAGAACTGTTTTCTTTTGTATAATAAACCGTTTTATGAATCACTTTTGTTTCATTATTGAAATTGGCATATTCTTCAATATCACATACATTTGAACGATACGCTTCATTTAATACAACCGCATCCACTTCACCATCATACAAAGCCTTAATCAAACTAGGCACATTATCATAATCTGATTTTGTATAAGTTACCTTATTCTTTTTAATATCCTTCAATGACTTTTGTGTAGATTCCTTACCGATGTTTGTCAAAACACCAAGCTTAGCACCTTCTAAACTCTTTACATCTTCCATGCTGCTAGAATTCATCGCAATGACTGAAACAGTGTTTTTCGCTTTATTGGATTGTGCTGTTACTGTCGTTAATGTTTTACTTGTAGAATACAAATAGAAGTTTCCAAATCCATATACAATACAAATCGCAATAACTAAAAATGAATATATAATTTTACTAATTATTCCATGTGTACAGAAGTTAAGCACCAACAACAAAATCAACCCAAATAGGATGATAGCTAAAATTCCTGGAATTAAAATTTTATCCGGTAAAACTTGTAATTTATAAATTTGGTAAATTAAAGCACCCGTAAATGCAACTAATACAATGGATAATAAAATGCCAAATATTATAAAAACTATAGATTTCTTCTTTTCTTCATGACAACTCATAAACTTCCTCCTATTTCATCTAATGTTTCAAAAAATTTATCTTTCGTAAAATATGTTTTATATAAATTACGAATATGTAATCTTCGATTTAATTGCACATCTAAACTTTCTGCACAAATATTAGAAGCAACAATTTTATAGTTTTGAGCATCAATATTCTTTCCAATATCCCATAACTTACAAAATTGGCTAAGATCCCCTTCTATAGAATTTATGATTGGAATCTGTCCACACATATATTCTAAAGATTCTGAATTTATTCCTTCAAAATCCATTAAATTCAACCCATAATGACATTGATCATAGACATCTTGTCTTGTTGATTGACTATCTAAGTCTTTATGATCTATGACATTTACACCAACACTTAAAACACTTTGTATAAAACTTTCTTTGAGTTTCCAATCCCCCAAAATATGTAGAGTACACTGCTTCAATATAGAGCATTCTCTTAAAAAGGAAACACAAAAATTCATATCTATATTCTTATTTCCAATTAAACAAAAAAACAATTCCTCTTTACTTAACTCAGGACTTGTATTCAAACAAGATTGACCATTTGTCGAATATAAGACTTGTGCACCATGAGTATACGCTCTGCATGATTCACTCGCACAAAAAATATAGTCTGCCTGATTTAAATATTTTTGATCTACATGAATATCATCACATACATCAAATACTAATTTTACATTATTATTTTTATTTTTATAAACCGTAAGTTCACGCATAAGAAAATCAATTGTTGCACCACAATATATAAGATTCGGACTTAATGCATCCAAACTCTTTCTTAATTGCTTCAAAAAATGAATCTTCGCAAAGAAAGAATGTACAGAACTCGTATTCACAGAGATCATCTTAACTTCGTCCCCCTTTGAAGCAAAATATTCTCTTACCCATTTACTACGTAAAGAGTGCTCTGCACTTATAATTGTGACCAACATAATTGACTCCCTTGTCTAAAGTTTGTTTATGCCTTTAACTATCCCCCAGTTAAAAACTACTTATTTTATAGTCAAAATGACTGAATAACCAATACATCTCATTTCCTGCAGGAATTATTCCCACGCATAAAAGTATACCATAATTACAACACTGAAACAAAAAAATTAGACATTGAACTTTCCTAAACGCCTTTTCTTCGCGTCTGAAAGTCCCTTTTTAATCATTTTTATCTTTTCATTTCTGTTCTTTTCAAAAAGAAACATCTTAATCAAACTACCAAACATCTCGCGACGATACTCTTTTTTAAAGAATTCTTTATCCACATAATGATATAAATAATACGCATTCCGATACCGGTAATAATAACGAATTGGCGAATGATTCAACGCATAAAAAGTCTTATTCAACACATGAATTGGAATGGGATTTCCAATTGTATGCGTTATACAATATCCACTTAAATAACCAATCTTTAAATGTGCCTTTTTAAATCTATATCCCAAATCAAAATCCACATAGTCAATAAATAAAGACTCATTCATTTTACCAGCCAAATAGAAATCTGAAATATTCACAAAATTACCCGAAGTAATCCAATAAGGAACTAAAACAATTTCTTGACTTGGATCCACCCGATTCACATCCAAACCAATTAATGAATATTCATCCTTATATTTTTCAATCAATTGATAAATAGTTAAATAATCCGATGTAGGAAATAAACTATCCTGATCCATTGTCAAAGCCATATCCATATTTTTAGAATGAAGATATTCAATACCAGCATTTAATGCAGCCGCAATGCCCTGATTGCCATGCATATCAATATAAATATATGAAGAATCTTCCTCAAAATATTTCGACACTTCATTTTTCTTTTCCGAATTATCCACTACAACACAAACATCCACTAAATCTTTGTATGTTTCAACATTCGAAATCACATCCCTATCCGGATTGAATAATACTGTACAAGAACCTATTTTAAGCATGCCATCCCACCTGTATCCAACGAATCATCAATTGTTCAATAAAATATAAGCGATTAAAGATCATTTTCTTTAATGGATGATGATGCAAAGAAGACGCATTATCGCCATGCCTTCTATATTTTAAATACTGCTCGTAAATAAATACCGTATTCCCCATACATTCAGCCACTAAACCAATCCACCAATCATGCATCTCAATATGATCTGGAAACGGATAACTCTTCTCAAAAACACATTTACGAAATGCCATACAACATCCAATAAACGCATTCCTATATAAATTATGTAAAAGGCCAGGCTTTCCATTCTTCAATTCAAAAAAAGAATCCTTCACTTTATTCATATTTCCATCCACAATTTCGGCATCATGAACCACACACAAAGTCTTTGAATTCTTAAATTCCTTCAAAACTCTTTCAACCTTGCCATCCATCCAAATATCATCTTGATCACTCAAAAAAAGGATATCTCCCCTGGCATGTTTTAAGGCATTCTCAAAATTCTTTTGAACCCCACGTTTAGGACCATCCACCAAATAAATATTCTTATATTCCTTTTGAAATTTCTCAATAATATATCTTGTAGAATCATTTGAACCATCATCCGAAATGATGACTTCATCACTACTTTGAATCTGCTTTAAAATAGAGTCTAGTTGATCTTTTAAATACTTCTCGCCATTATATGTGGCCATACATACTGAAATCATGCTTGACTCCCCTTCTAATTCGATAGGTATTCCTATCTTTAAAAGTATAACACATGAAAAAGCATCACACAAAAACACAAGCACAAAAAAAGTGGATAAAAACACATTTATCCACTTTATATAAAGCGTATTTATTAAATTATGTGATATTGTCAAAATGAATCCTTGATACAATTTCGAATTGAAATCAAAACCAAAATCATAGAAATTCCTAAAATCAAATGTCCAATTCCAGAAAGAACTGCACTTGAAACATCCAAACTAAGAACTTGTACTACACCACGAATAGTTAACATAACTACAGTTAAATTCAATCCAATATGATAAAAGATTAAATACTTTCTTACCTTATTATCTATGAAATGAAAGTTATTCTCTAATAATACAAGCATTAAGAAAAATACCATTCCCAACATCAAATAATGCGTATGAACCACCGGCAATGTTGTAAATTCACGATAAAACACACCACCACGACCTATTTTCTTAGACATCCATCAATGGATACGCCCATATAAAAAGGAGGTATCTCTACCTCCAAATTGAATCATTATTTATTTCTTCTTTTTAATACTTCTACAATTCCAAAACCAGCAACAGAAACAGCCATTAAGCCAGTAAAGAATGTACCAGCTGTTTGTACACCCGTATTCACAGTTTTATTCTTTTTAGGATCTTTTTTAGCAGCAGGATCTTTCTTAGTTTGTGTTGCAGGCTTAGTTGTAGTTGTGCCTGTTGAAGGCTTAATAGCTACATCTTTGTATGCCAACATATAACTTGAGAATTGATCTGTAGTAAAAGTTCCATCTTCAGCTAAATCTAATGCAGTAACTTTACCATCATGTAAACGCAATACATAGAATTTACGATTTGCTTTTTTCAATTCCTTAGGAATTTCAACTTTGAAAGTCAATGGTTCAGATAACTGAGTTAAATAACCCAAAGTTTCTCCATCACTTACCAACGCAACATCGATTGTAAATACATTTCCAGCACCATATCCATTTTCTTTGGCGAATTTATTTAAACAATTGTTGTCTGTATCAGAAACAGCACCCTCACGTTTCATAACTGGAACAAGTGTAGGTGTAGCACCGTTTGAAACAGCCTCATCATATTTAGCCTTAAGATCTTTATTTGCCTCTAAAGCTAAACTATTCTTTAATAAATCTGCTGTATCTGTTGGATGTTTTTCTGGTTTAGCCACAATCGCATCACTACTATGTAAATACATTACATATACATCAGAAGATTCTTCAATCAAATCATCAAAAGTATAGAATACATAGTCATTCTCACCAGTTAACCAATATTGAATATCTTTCTTTGTACCATATGCAGGAACTTCTGCAGTATGAATCACTCCATCTGTAGCATCATTGATATACACTTTATAGCTTACAGTTTTTGGCTTATAAACTTGTAAAGTCCATTGTTTTTCACCATTTTTATCAAAATCATATCCTAAAGTGAATGATTTATATCCAGTTGGAACATAATTATCTTCAATATAACCAAAAGCATCTTCAGTTTCATTTAGCTTCAACTCAAAATTTTGTGGTTCCCTAGTTTCATATTGATAAACAACTTTTAAATGATGATTTTCAAAAACATCTGTAGACTTTTTGACTACATAAACTCGATATCCACCATTACCATCTTTTTCAATCAATGGCTTTTCATTTTCATACGCAAGCTTATATTCTGTTGAAATACCAAACTCAACATCTTTACTCACCTTATCCGCATCTAAATAGTCACTTAATTTAATCAAAAAATTTCCAACTACTTCATCAGATCCTTTAAGTACATATTCAACTTTGTAATCCTTCAATTGAACTTGTGGAGCATTTTTATTCACTAAATACATATACCATACGTTTTCATCTTCCGGAGTATTATAAAGACCTGAAGCACCACCTTTTCCATCAATACCATATCCAGCAGGAACATAATTATTCGCAATTATATTCATTACTTCGAAAAAATCAGCATTTGCAGGTACTTCCACATCAATAGGATTCGGTTCTTCTTTTCCATCCTTGAAAACATGCAACTTAATTGTTTTTGTACCTTCCTTAGTTGTTTGAGTTGAAGAATTTTGAGCTTTTAAAACACTCACTCCATCATTTGCGAGTACCGGTGAAACCATACCAGCCACAGTTACAACACTCAACCCTAGTGATAATAACTGCTTTGTTAATTTGTTCATTGTTAAACCCTCCTAACTAACTTCATTGTACTAGATTTAAAGCATCATTAAAAGCGCTTTCAGTTAGAACTTGACCATAAATCATCATACGTTAACAAATCTATAAACGATACTTTCTCATTATTTTGGTTATAAAAAATATGAATGTAGAAACCTACATCCATATTAGATCATTATTAATATTCTACAAATACAAGAATCGCAAAAATCACTTCACCTTCTTTCCTTGACCATAACAATGACATACAACTCTTTCAAATTTCCAGCCTATTCCTAAAAATGATTAAATTATTCTTTCCTTTTCATTTTCTTTCCCGCTAACGCAAGTCCTGCTAAACCTAAGATACCACTTAATGAATATAATCCTAATGCTGTTTCAGTTGCAGTATTTACACTTTCCTTTTCTTTGATTTCTACATCATCCTCCACATTCTCTAAGTAAACTTTCAAATTATTATTCGCATTTTCTAAATCCATTCTCGCCAAAGTATAGTTCTTACTAGCCAACTCTAAAGATTTTACATTCTCACTATTCAACATATCCGCATCTTCAAAAGCTTTTAAAGCCTCTTCATAATTTCTATAAGCCTCTTTCATGACATCAATCTTTTCATATAAAGATTCAACTATACCACTACGTATTTTATTGGATTGAAGTGGATGATTTGCAGTGAAAGAATCAAATTCTGCTTTCACATCTTCAATTTCTAATTTTAAAGATTCTAATTCTGCAACCTTAGCATTTATTTTCTGAATACTAAGATCATTGACTGTGATACTATCACACATTTCAGTGGTCATTTTATTCAAATTCTGAATTCTAGTATTTAAATGCATAATCGAATCATTTGTATCATTCAATCTATTTTGAACGGATAAAGATGCTTGATAATTTTCATTTATATTATTCATTTCTACTTTTTTAATCTCTTCAGCTTTTCTAGATTCACTTAAATCTTTAGAAATACCATCTAATAGTTCACTAGCACAATCCATTTCACTCACTTTTAAATTCACATTTGACTGTTTCTCAGCAACAATTTTTTTAGTATCCTCCAATACTTTACCCTTTTCTTTGAATACAGATTCATAATCCTTTAAATTATTATACGCCTTCTCTTCACCCTTATTTGATTCCTCTAAAATCTCATTTCTCTTATCCAATTCCATCTGAGCCTTCTTCACTAAAGCTTCTTTATTATTTACATTTACATTCGCTTCAGCCATCTCTTTTTTAGCGTTCTCGACCTCATGTCGCGCAATAACCAAGTCTAACGACTCTTTATTCGATTTCAATGCCTTTAAGTTTTGAATCTCATTCACAATATTTGAAGTTGTTTCTTCGGAACACAAATCATCCAGATTCTTTTGTTTTTTTCTAACAACACTTTCTAAACGACCCACTTCATTTTTTGCTGAATTCAATTTATTTTCTGCATTTACTTTATTTTGTTCAGTAACCTTTTGATCATTTGTTTTTTGTGTTAATAAAGCATTTTGCTTATACAATTCCCCTTTTAATTGGTTTAAAATCACATTCGCATCTTCATAAGCACCATCCGCATTCATTAATGAGTCATAATAAGTATTAAATTGAGATTCAAACTCATCAATCGTTAATAAACTATCTAGACTGCAATAACTTGAGAAAACTTGTCCTGCATGTTTATGATGTCCATTTGAAGTATACCCCTCAATCCAAGCTGTTCCGGTACCAACATATCTAGACTTTAATATATTTGTATAATGTCCAGTTTGAACCCAAGGAATATCTGGAAGATTACAAGCCTTAACAATTTCATTTGCCTTATCTACATCAATATAATTTCCTTGAGAATCTCTTATATCATTGATATCCCATCCCTTTTTTTGAAGATAATCATAGACAGCTTTCTCCTCAGTATACCAACCAACGTAAGGATCATCATAACCAACCGCAATATTTTCACTCACATTATACAATCGAGTATGGCCATATTCCGTTTTAGCCATTTGATTTACCTGCACCTGAGAAATTGCGAACATTTCCGCACTCACCTTTAAAGGATTTAACCCCTTAAAATTATCATCCGTTGTACGTAACGTATTGCCCGTCTTAACCATAGCAATTGCCTTTTTAAAATTTTCTAAACTCGTCGCATCATTTTCAGCACCAACCTCAGTATACTTACCAATCTCTACACTGTTTTCTACCAATACCTTTAAAGCATTCGTATACCCATACGCCTCAAAGAACCCTTTAGAACCCAGAGATATTTTTTGACTTACCTGCTCCTTATCTACACGTAATTGATTTACAATCTTCTGTTGTGCATTTACATCACTTTGAGCCTTATCTACATTCGTTTGTTGTGCTTCAACTTCCTTTTTTGCTACATCCAAAGCAATTTGAGCCTTATTTAAGGCCTCTTGCATACTATTTTCTATTTCTATAGCATTCGTTAACTCTTCTTTAGCTGCACTCAATTCTTTTTCTACAATTCCTATAGATTCATTTATGCCTAACAATTCATTTTCTTTTGCATCTATCAAAGACTTTAAATCACAAAGCTCATTTTCTACCTCAACAACACAAGACTCAGCATTTGCAACAGCATCCACCTTACTTTGTTGGATCAACTTAGCATTCTGCAAATCACTTTGTGCAATTGTCAAATTATTCTTTGCTTCAATAACCCGCTTTTCATACTCCGCCTTTAATTCTGGATCACTAGCCCCATTATATATTTCAAGCTTTTCATTATAATCCGCACTTGCAACATCATACGCATTTTGCGCATTAACCACATCACTCTTAGCATTCGATAACTCAACGCGCGCACCTTCTAAAGTATTCTGTAAATCCAATATTTTAGCTTCAGCCTCTTGTTTAGCATTCAAAAGCTCATTTACTCTATTTGAAACTTCTTGATAAGCTAGTGTTGCACTTTCCAATTGAGTTTTTAATTCATTTACATTCTGTTCAATCTGTTCCTTTGAACTACCATTCAATAAAGATTCATATTTCTTTTGTTTTTCAATTAAATCATTTTGAGCCTGCTTTAACTCCTCATTCGCATTCTCTAATCTAGACTCCAACCTCTTCTTTTTATCGTTCGCATCTTTTAAAGCCTTTTGATTCGCTTCTAATTCTTGAATCTGTTTTTCTAGGGCAGTAACAATTGCTTCTTGAGCATCATCCTTTGCACTCAAATAATTTTTTTGTGCCAAATTCCTATTTGAAACCGCCAAAGCATAATCATTCTTATTGTAAGTTTCATATTTTTCTTGAGCCTCATCAAATTTCTTTTTAGCCTCATTTACATTATCCAAAGTATTCTTAATTTGTTCCTCTAACAATTCCTTTTGAGTTTTTTCAACGCTAACCTCTTCAGTATCGGATAAATTCTTCATTGGCCCTTCTTTCGCAAATACACTCATTTGACCAGCCTGTGTCAAAACCATACTAGCTGCAGCTAAACTTGTTAATGTTTTATTCCTATTTTTCATTTCTATACCTTCTTTCTTTCTAAATCAATCTCAACTCAACAACTATATATTTCTAACTCATATTTCTGTCCTCCTCACTATATAAGACGAAACAGATTCATAATTGGTTATATAAAATTTAAATTTTTTTAATACATATGATAAAGACTATCCACAAAGTTATATAAATCCATACAAACAGATTTTAAATTCTCAGGATCATTCACATACATAGCGCCAGCTTGCGCAAAATATTCTGCTGAATCCGTAGCTCCATACGCCCCTACACAATCCGGATAATTTTGATATAAACTCTGTAATTGTGCGCCATCTGAAATGCCATAATCGCCATATCCAGATCCACACGCAAAATCAAATATATGACTTAACTCATGACTCACTGCATCTTTTTGACCATAATCCTCATCTACATCAATCTGTAATGTTATTGAAAAATCATCCGATGATGCATATGCATATGCAGTTCCTAGTCCATCATCTGTTACATCCACTCCATCAGCTATTGCGATATCTATAAAATTCTTTGGCTCGCAAATATGGATCATACGACAATTACTCAATAAAAAATTAGGTTGAGATTTTACAAATAAATCCATATATTTTTGTACATCACCAATTTTTAAAGAATTACCAGGAATTACATGAATTGTTGGTAAACCATCCAAAGTGATATATTCATCCTCAATAATCTGGTTATAAGCCTCTTCTTGAAGTCTTAACTTTTCATTATATTCATTCTGAGCAGTCTTATAATCTTTATACACAGGACTTAATACCATAACCAAAGCTACTGATATTAAACTTAATAATCCAACTTTCAAAAGCCAACTTGTCTTTGGCTTATTTTCATTCACATAATTTCTACACTCCAATATTTGTTTATAAGAAAATTCATTAGAACGCTTCTCATACGCAATACGTCTACCCTCTTTGTCCAAACCATCAATTCTTTTTAACTCATCCTCACTTAAAGTACTACGAATATAGTCAAATCTATATTGATTTGGATCTACTTCTTTGCTATAAAGAAGAACTACAATAAGCAACATACTTAATACTGCAACCGTTAAACATAGCTTCAAATCAAAATGATTAATAAGCGACTGATCCATAATGGTAATTTCCTTATTACCCAACAAATCCCGATACCAATACATCAATCCAAATACAACTGAAAACACTAAACCTGAAAACATAACTTTACTTCTATTCATATAAAATTTCTCCTTCTATTTTGCCTTACACTATTAAGACGAAGAAAAAGTAAGTATGGTTATATAAATGATCAATAAATTTTATCTTTTTCATCTAACTCAAATAAAACAAGTGCTTTTCGTTAGCATAAAAAAAATAGATACATTTCTGTATCTATTCAACAAAGTCCATAAAATCCATTTTTAAATAACTACCATAGTAATATTGTCCACCATCAAGCGGATCATTTAACTCTAAATGTGTTATGTATCCATCACGAATTTCAACCATATTACTTGAATCTGATTTTTGTTCTGTAATTATTTCATTTGAATTGTCTGTTTTCCATAATGCAAGATTATACTTTATTCTCTTTATATCTCCATCTCTTTCAAAGTTAGCTTCATTTATATTTTCCTCATCTAAAACTCGTACTTTATCTACAGCTCTAATCCTCAAATTTTCATCTCCACTAAATAATCTACCATATGCTTTCAAAAGCGCTATATCATAATTGTCAGGTTGCATTGTTAATATCTCTTTATATAAAGATTTTGAAGAAAGTATATAACAATCCACAAGATCATTTCCATTGGTTGATGGTGCTAAATATTCTCCAAATTGACTTCCATCTATTGAATTTAAATCAACAGGTGTAGTCGTTATATACTTTTGGCATTGATTATCTTTATAATGGAAAACATAATAATAACCAACTTCTTCAGGAATTGTAGTTGTAGCAACCGCATAATACTCATCTATATCATCTGTATTTTTGATATAAACATCAAAATCAATATCACCATTTTGTGTGTGCTGCACTCCTTTTATATGAAACGATTCAAGAGTGTCCAACTTTTCTGTAGCATTTACAATTGTATTATAGTTGCTATCACTTAACGCACCCAAAATAAATGACATTAGAGTCATTGAAAGAACAACAATCAAAGCTTTAGAAATCGCTGTTTTTCGAAGCCACCAACCTAGAATACCAGACATATTGTCGTATATTCCTACTTGTTGAGGTATACATCTTATTGCTTCAACAATTGTATCCACAGATACATGACATGAAATCATTTTTGACATTTGATCATTTAAAAAAAAACTCAAAAATGACATAGATCTAACATTTGCATTGCTTAGAATATTCATTATTTTCTTTCTGACATAAGCCAAATTATCTTTTACAGCATTCTCGCTTACACCAAAAATATCAGCAATTTCAAAAATACTCATATTTTCAAAATAATACATCATTAACATCAAACGTTGTTTTTCCGTTAAGAGATTTAAAACGCTTTGTGTAGTATCTTGAATCTTTTGAACATTCATAAATGATTCAAACTTAAACGGCATTTTATCATTTCGAACATTGGCATCAAATTCAATTCGATCTTCTTCATCTACATAGAAACTAGAATTTAAAGATGAATTCTTTTCATATTCAATTTGATTCAATAACTGTTCTGAAACCTTTCGACCAAACCAATGTTCAAACATTCCATCATCCATCAATTGATCTAAATTCTGAAAAGCCAATATATAAGATTGTAAAACTATATCCTTAGCTAACGCTTCATCATTAACAACCTTATACGCAAAATAAATTGCCTTACGCTGTGTTTTTTGAACAATCTCACTAATGGCTTGAACATCCTTTTTTCTTGCTCTATTAATTAAATCCTTTTCCATATTTCTCCTCTAACACCTTGTATCCCTACTTCTTTTATTTATGAAAATAAAGATGCAATCTTCTGATCACATCTTCAATCAAAACTAGTCCCTATTTCTTTTGCACATTAGCTATAGTTATTTCATTTTTATACTCAAAATCTATATGACTATGATTTGTATATTTTTTTAAATATCCATCCTTATCGATAGTAACAGTAAGATTGTAAGTAATATCTTTATGTTCTTGAATATTGCCTTCATCATCAATTGATAAATCATAAGTTTGATACGAGAATGTTTTTTCTCCATCTTTTTCTGTTACTTTTGCATTATTTAAACCTTCTTGTGCTATTTTAAGATATTTCTTCTTCAGGTTTGTTTGTATATTATCTTTACCATATAAACTTTTATAATACGTATTATATAAGCTTAAATAGTTTTCATTATAAGTATCAAATTTCACTATAGTATCATATTTTAATCTCCATATACCTACAGAAGGAGCATCACTAGTTGGCCTTCCATCCTCTCCAAATGAAGGCTCCTTATATTCTGAAATTAAATTTGGATCTAATTCATCAAAACTATTCGCATCTGAATAACATGATGCCATTTTTTTACCATCAAATTTTTCAAACAAGTTTTGTTCGACACCTGCTTCAGGGTTCGCATAATAAATTACACTATAAACATCTGGTGAATCTGTATTCTCTACATACAAACGATCATTTAATTCATAATTACCTACATATTCGTCATTTTCAACAGTAGGACCCATAGTATATTCGTAAATTTCATACGAGTGTAAAGCATCAAGTTTTTCAATAGCTCTCTCTACCTGTTTATAGTTACTATTATAATCAACCGCTGCATATCCAACTGCACCAGTTACAGCTACTGTTCCAGCACATACTCCTGCTTTTACACTCGCCGTTTTACTTGCCCACCATTTTGCAAGTCCTGATTTAGATACTCCTGTCTTAGTAGCAGCTGCTCCAGCCGTTGTAGCTGCTGCACTTGTTCCAACCGTTTTGATAATGATATCCTTTGATACATGTGATACAGCTGTCTTTGCCATTTGATCATGCAACATCCATGTTAAGAATGGCATTGGTGCAACTCCATAGAAAGATACACCCTTTTCTCTCATTGATTCAATGATAGTCTTGATTTTCTTTCTTCCATAAGCTAGATATCCCTTTACCGTATTTCCACTAACGCCATAAACATCAGCTATTTCAGAAACACTCATATCTTCAAAGTAATACATCATCAAAGCTAATCTTTGATTTTCAGGAAGTTCACTCAATACTCCCTGTACACCTTCTTGAAGCTCTTTATAATTCATACTTGCTTCTGGTTCAAAAGAAGCTTTATCATTCTTGATATTCGCCTCAAACTCAAGTCTATCCTCCTCATCATCTAGAGAACTAAACTCAACTGGCTTATTCTTACCTTGTTTAGATTTTGTATAATCCAATGCCTTATGCGAAACAATTTGATTGAACCAACTCTCAAACTTAGAATCATCACTCAATTGATCCAGTTTCTGAAAGGCTTGAATATATGCTTCTTGCACAATGTCTTTAGCAGTAGCCTCATTATTCACTACTTTATAAGCAATAAAATATGCTTTTCTTTCTGTTAATTGAATAATCTCAGCAATTGCTTCATTATCCTTTTTTCTTGCTCTTGTAATTAAACCCTTTTCCATACTTTAATCCCTATGCTACATAGAATCTATTTAAAACAAATAAGATACATTTTAAACATTTTGTCATTACTTCATCGTTATAAATTGGGTATGAATTACGTAATTGTTCTTTTGGTAATACAGCAGTCTTATAAAGCATCATTAAGAATGTAAAACAGTTTGTCTTAATATATTCATCACAAGCTGCACATTTATAACTTACATTATCTGCTGGTACAGTAATAATCTGATTTGAAATAATATAATTGATTTTCGCAGTTAATTTATCAACTGTAGTCATTTTATTTTGTACTACTGCAGAGATATTTACATTATTTTTTGCCAAAATCTTATTTGTAAATAAATCCAAGAAATTTCCTAACTTAGTAAAAGTTTCATTAAAAGAATATTCTGCACTTCTTTCTAATCCATCAACAAAATAATATAGTTCTTCATCATATTTCTTCAAACCACTAAATGTATTACTATAACGAACACCAGTATTGTCATTAGACTTTGCAGCTTTAACCGCCTCTTCAAAAATAGATTCTGGTTGTTTTGGAATTTCATGCATTTCTGTTTTAGTTGGTGCTTTCTCTTCAACAACCTCTTCTGGAATATTTTCTACTACTGGTTCAATCATTGGTTCGGGAGTGGTTTTCTTTTCAGATACAGTCTCTTCTTTATTACTTGCATATCCCATATCAGATACACCTGCAATTTTATCATCCAAAGAATCCAATTCTTTTAGGATGCTATTATAGTGCTCATCTTCTTTTAAAATCTTTTCTTCAAGAATACTTTTCTCATTCTTTAAACTATTCAATGTTGCTTTTGATTTATCCTTTTCTGACAACAATTCTTTTCTTTTATCCATCAATCCTTGTAATTCAGAATTCAACAAATTCTTTTTAATTTCTTCCATTTCTGCAAGCTGCTTTTTCATTTCCTCTTGCAATTTCAAATTCTCCTCAATCTTACGATTTAACTCATCCATATTTAAACTCATTTTTTTCTCCTCCTATAACATTATGTTCTAAATGATTTTCAATATATTTTTAAATCAAATAATCATCATCGAATAGATTATTATTTTTTTTGATTTCTTTTTCTTGTTTATGAGCAGATGCATGTACTTTTATTTGTTCTTCAACAGCTTGTTCATAATCTCTTTGATCATAGTTGTTATAATCATATTTAGAAGAACTATTACTCCATTCACTCATATCATCCGAAATATGACTTGTAGAAAACGCATTATAGATAGAACAAATTACAGTTCCTCCAACCATTATAACCATAAGCACTGGAATAACTTGAAACATGGTTTCAACCGTTTTTTTTGTCTTTTGCATATCTTCTGAAGCTTCCATTCTTTCCTGAAGATGTTTTTCTTGAGCCGCCCAAAGTTCTTCCTGTGTCATTTCCGAAGTGTCAACACCATCATATTCATATGCAAGCACAGGTAAAATCGATCCTAACATCAACATAAATACTGTAGCCATTCCTAATACTAATTTTTTCATTCTCATATCCTCCTAATTTACCTTTTCACTATATAAGACGAAACAATCTTTCAAATGGTTATACTAAATTTAAATTTTTTTAATTTTTTTTGAAAATGATTAGTATGGCCTATATTGTTCCACTCCTGTTTTGTAATATGTATTAGAGATTAAATCATCTACAATAAATCTTTTGGGTGGTTGTAAACTCAATTGATAACTCAATACCCAACGAAAGAATGGTATTGGCATATTTAATTTCTTACGAGAATCTGCCAAAATTGATTTTACTTTTAATTCTTTCAACTTGTATAAATCAGCAATTTCAGATAGATCTGTATCAAAAACATAAAACAAGATTAACGCAAACCTTTGTTTTGGCGATAATAAATTAAGTCTTTCATCCAAAAGCTTTATTTGTGCGTTATAACTCACATTTTCATCATAAACAAAATCTTTTTTATCACTTTTTAAATTTGCTTCAAAATCTATTACATCCTCACTAATTTCACAAAAATCAAAGGAAAACATTTCAGGATCTAACGAATCATAAATACTTTCCATGCACTTTTTGTGAAAATAATCTATCCAATATTCAAAACTGTAATCATCCCACAAATGAGCTGTTCTTTCATCCGCTTCCATATATGTTTTTTCAATTACTGTTTCCACAAAATCAGATTCATTTTTAACTCTACTTCCGATATAAATCGCATACTTTGAAGTATATTCATATACATGACCAATCTGTTCAGCTCTGGTCATATTTTTATTGATTTCCATAATCATCATTTCCTACATATACAGTTCTTTTTATTAATAAATTTTTCTTTCTAATAATTGAATAACACAAGCCAAGGTTTGACCATTCCCTCCAGGATACATTGATTTTTTTTGAATACGACCAACCATCCTACAATCATCAGGAATCGGTGTAAGATCATTCAAGCATGATTTCAATGGATCACTAAAGAACAACTGCACATGTTGTGATTTATAAATTTTGTATTCATATCCCTCAACATCTGGATAATACTTAATTGTTAAAGTACTATATTTAAATTTTGCCATTGCAGCAATCAACATGGTGTATTGTAAAGAACCATAAAATCCTATAATTTTAATTTTTCCATTATGCTCATCAATCCATCGATTCACTTCATCCAAGGACACATTAGACAGTTGTAAAATCTTATAATTTCTATTGTTTCGATTATTATTTCTAGGTCTAACCTTTTCTTTTGACTTATGAATTGGTATTTCTACCACCTTTTTAGTTCCATTAAAACTAAAGCCACAATTTTTACATATATTAACTTCATCTGCGACTAATTCTTCGCAAATTGGACAAATTTTCATAAATATACCCCTATACTCCTATTTTATAAACATATCAAAGTTAAATTCTTTGACCACTTTGTTATCTGTAATTCTTATAATCTTTTTATTCACAATATACCCATCTTTATTAATCGTTATAATGGATTTTTGATCATTCGTATCATTCACAGATGAATCATCATTTTCATGTACAACCTGCTCTATTGTTGTATATGAATAAACTGTATTTCCTTTTTTATCTTTTGTCACATCTGCTTTATTTATATTATTTTTCAACGAATCTTTCCACTGTTTTAATTGAATATCTGCAGCCTCTTTATTGTCAACAACATTAGCTAAAGCTATCTGTGGTTTTAAGTTTTCTCCTGTTAATAGATACGTATAATATGCTTTTGTACCCATAGTTAAATACATGTATTCTTCTCTATTCTTTTTTGTTGGAGTAATCTGATTATCAAAAGTACGTTTATCAATAGTATCCATATCAAAATCATCAACCATTGAATAAGATATTTGATCATTTTCTACTTTATATTCAATAGATAAGCCATTACCACCATAGGCACCATAGTATTCATCCTTATTACCCGTGTTTTTAAAGTAATATTGACTAACCGCATATCCATCACCGACTGATTCTTTAAACTCTAAATGATAAATACTTAAATCATTTAATTTATTCACAGCTCTAACTACCTTATTATAGTTACTATTATAATCAACTGCTGCATATCCAACTGCACCAGTTACAGCTACTGTTCCAGCACATACTCCTGCTTTTACACTCGCCGTTTTACTTGCCCACCATTTTGCAAGTCCTGATTTAGATACTCCTGTCTTAGTAGCAGCTGCTCCAGCCGTTGTAGCTGCTGCACTTGTTCCAACCGTTTTGATAATGATATCCTTTGATACATGTGATACAGCTGTCTTTGCCATTTGATCATGCAACATCCATGTTAAGAATGGCATTGGTGCAACTCCATAGAAAGATACACCCTTTTCTCTCATTGATTCAATGATAGTCTTGATTTTCTTTCTTCCATAAGCTAGATATCCCTTTACCGTATTTCCACTAACGCCATAAACATCAGCTATTTCAGAAACACTCATATCTTCAAAGTAATACATCATCAAAGCTAATCTTTGATTTTCAGGAAGTTCACTCAATACTCCCTGTACACCTTCTTGAAGCTCTTTATAATTCATACTTGCTTCTGGTTCAAAAGAAGCTTTATCATTCTTGATATTCGCCTCAAACTCAAGTCTATCCTCCTCATCATCTAGAGAACTAAACTCAACTGGCTTATTCTTACCTTGTTTAGATTTTGTATAATCCAATGCCTTATGCGAAACAATTTGATTGAACCAACTCTCAAACTTAGAATCATCACTCAATTGATCCAGTTTCTGAAAGGCTTGAATATATGCTTCTTGCACAATGTCTTTAGCAGTAGCCTCATTATTCACTACTTTATAAGCAATAAAATATGCTTTTCTTTCTGTTAATTGAATAATCTCAGCAATTGCTTCATTATCCTTTTTTCTTGCTCTTGTAATTAAACCCTTTTCCATTTTCTTTTACCCTTTTATAAACCAAAATATTATAACCCATGTTTTTATATCCCCATTTATTTATGCATAAATATTATAGACGATATTCTATATAAATACTATCATTTTATAACCACTTAATTAATTACCAACAAACTCTTCATACCAATATGTATAGTAAATAGTTCCACACTCAGTTTGATGTGTATCAATTCCATAATGAGAACTAAACCAATTCTCTCGAATAGCCGCTTCTCTAAGTGCTGCTTTGGCTGCACTATTAGCCTCATCATAAGATGTATAAGCACCATAAGGAATCGTATCATCACAAGCTGGAATTGTTTCTGGCACAAGTATGATTTCTCTTTCACCATTATCTTCAGGTTGTGGTGTTTCCTTTACTTCTGGAACATAAGTATCATTTGAATTGGATTCAATTTGCTCATTATAACCAGTCACCTGATCATTCGCATTTGAATTTTCCTCTATAGATTCATTCTCATTTGACTCTTTATTTTGTTCCTTTTGCTCTTCTACCACTTCTACTTTTTCTTTATTGTTTTTTACCTTATCATCACTAAAATCATTTGTACTAGAACAACCAACCAATAATGCACTTAACAAAAACATCGTACTAAACACTTTTTTATTTAACATTTTCTTTACCTCACTTTTAAAATTATCATTCCAATAATAAAGAGCGTAAATAGTAAGCTCCAAACATTTCTTTTTACAATCAACAACAATTCTCTATATGTAAAATCCGACAAACAACTACAATAGATTCCATTAAAACATTTTCTTTGAAAAGGACTCAGCCTCAAATACTTAATAATCTCTTTTACACTCAACTGATAGAGTACAATCAAATCAATTCCTTTTTTATCTAAATATCTGCTCAACCAATCTAATTCATGTTGCATACCAACATCTCCTTTTTAAAAGCCCATACTCATCTGAACTTGTTGATCAAACATTTGTTGCTGTTGCTCAAACATCTGTTGCTGCTGTTGATTAGCCATTTCATTTTGTTGTTGTACAATCATATCTTGTTGCTGCAAATAATATTCAACCTCTTCATTAAAACGACGAAATTCTTCTCTAAACAACGCTTCATCTTGCATAGCAACCTCTCTAAAATAGGCTAGTTGATCATCTGTGAAACCTCCATAGTATTGTGCTAAATCCAATTCTGCATCTACCCATTCTTCATAAGACGCAAAATTTTGTTCTTGAAATGTAGATGGATCTTCATAATCAACACCACCATTACTTGTACACCCTGTAAAACACACTAACATCACTAATAAACCGATAACCTTTTTCATTTTCATTTCCTCCTTATTTACCTCTTCACTATATAAGACGAAGTCATTCTTCAATTGGTTGTATAAAAATATAAATTTTTTTATTTTTTTTAATACATCTGATACAAATTATTCATAAAATTGTAAATATCCATATTTGCTTCTTTCAATTCATCTGGATAATTGATATACATTTCACCTGCATCCGCAAAGAATTCTGCCGTATCATCTCTACCATACTCTCCTAAACTTCCAGGAGCCATTTCATGTAATCTTTGCCATTCATAACTATCAGAAATACCGTAATATGTATAATAATTCGCATGTGCAAAATCAAAGATATGTGTTAACTCATGACTCACTGTCCCTTTTTGATCATAATCTTTATCTACATCCATTTGTAAAGTAATTGAAAAATCACTAGAAGATGCATATGCATAGGTTCCAAATCCTCTATTATCAATATCCATACCATCCGCAACTGCAATCGCATCAAAATTTTGAGGTTCACAAAATTTAATCAATCTACAATTATCCAATAAGAACTGCGGTTGTGTTCTAATAAATTCATCCACATATTTCTGAACGTCTCCAACCTTTAAATTATTACCAGGAAGAATCTCAATTGTAGGTAAACCCTCATAATATAAATATTGTTCTGTAACAATCTGGTTATATGCTTCCTCTTGCTGTCTAAGAATCTCATTATATTGCTCCTTAGCCGATACATAATCTGAGTGAACCGGACTCAAAACTAAAATCAATGCACAACAAATGACTCCCAACAATCCAAATTTCACAAACTTATTTGTCTTAGGCTGTTTCTTTTCAATATAACTCAAACAATCCGCTACATCATCCAAATCAAAATGATCTTGATAATAATCATAGACACCCTGTTTTGTTTCTTCATCCAACATTTCAAACTTCTCTAAATCAGGCACTGAAAACTTTGTACGAATAAATTCCTCCGTTAAAATATTAGGATCTATCTTTTCCTTGTTATAAGTCAAAACCAACACCAACAATCCACTCAATAATCCAACCAAGAATGACATTTGAAAATCAAAACCATTAATAAGCGCCTGATCAACCATATTAATTTCTTCAGTCCCAATTAAATCTTGATATCCATACAACAATGAAAATACACCCATAAATACTACAATTGATAAAAATACTTTATTTTTAGTCATACTAAATCTCTCCTTCTTACTTTGTTTTTTATCCTTACACTATTAAGACGAAGTAAATTTAGAATTGGTTATATAAAAAATAAAAAAAATTAAATTATTTTCTAATTATTACGTTAAAACTATAAATAATCGTTAGAACATAAAAAAAAGAGAACTCCATGTTCCCTTATATAAGAAGTGCTACCATCTTAAACACAAAGACTACAATCAAAAGAATACCAATCCATTTAATGCATTTAAAAGTAAACTTAATCGCAAAATAAATCAAAGCTATTGAAACCACTAAACCAAGAATGTCTGACATCTTTCAACCTCCAATTTAACACCTATTTTAATTCATTTTCACCTTCCTTTCAATAGGGCGGTTTGCTATAATGAAAGGTACACGAATACAGAGGAGTGATACAATGCGAACACCAGATTTAAACTGGCTAAAAGACTCACGTATCTTTCAGGTCAATCGACTACAAGCATACAGTGATCATAAATATACAATTGGAAAAGACAAAAAACCAAGCTCTTTTTCCCTAAATGGAACATGGAAATTCAACCAATCCAAAAACTATGATACATGCTTTAAATTCTTCTATAACACAGAATTTAATGATGCCAATTGGAACGACATACAAGTTCCTGGACACATTCAACTTCAAGGATTTGACAATCCCCACTATACAGATGTGACCTACCCATGGGATGGACATGACGTAGTCAAACCCGGCCAAATTGATATGGACAAAAACAAAGTTTATCAATACCGTAAAACATTTGATTTGCCACAAGACTTCATTGGCAATAAACTCATTCTATCCTTTGAAGGTGTAGAATCCAATATCTACGTATGGCTAAATGGTAAATTTATCGGATACAGTGAAGATTCCTTTACCCCAAGTCGATTTGACATCACAAAATACACACAAGAAAAAGATAACGTACTTAGCGTTCGCATCTTTCAAAAATGCACAGGCACATGGCTAGAAGACCAAGACATGTGGCGCTTTAGCGGAATCTTTAGAGATGTCATGATCTACAAACAACCAAGTCAACACATACAAGACTTAAAGATCGATACAAATATTGATCTAGACACCAAAAAAAGTATTCTTACATGCACATGCAAAATGAGCAGTAATGAAAGTCATATACTACAAGCCAAACTATACGATCCACAAGGAAATATCGTATGGAATGGCAATATGCAAGACACATTTGAAATACCTGTAGAAAATACAAGTCTTTGGAGTAGTGAATACCCAAACCTATACCAATTAGAAATTGTTCTATACGATGCAAACAACGAAATCATTGAAACCATTCAAGAACAAGTGGGATTTCGTAAATTCACACTCGAATATGGCATTATGAAACTCAATGGAAAACGCATCGTATTCCACGGCATCAACCGCCACGAATGGAACGCCAAAACAGGAAGAGCCATTACATATGAACAAATGGAAGAAGACATCCATATGCTAAAGGCATTAAACATCAATGCCGTAAGGACATCCCACTATCCAAACAACAGCTATTGGTATAAGTTATGCGACCAATATGGAATCTATGTCATTGACGAAATGAATCTAGAAACACATGGTGCTAATGACATCATCCCACAAAACAAAGCCGAATGGACTGATTGTTTATTAGATCGTGCAAGAAGCATGTACGAAAGAGATAAAAACCACGCATGCATTTTAATGTGGTCACTAGGAAATGAAGCTGGAAGCGGATCCAACTTTATGATTCTACACGACTACTTCAAAGAACAAGATGCATCAAGACTTGTCCACTATGAAGGCATCACACAAGATCGAACATTTGAAAATGCCAGTGACATTGAATCCAGAATGTATGCCACACCACAAAGTGTAAAAGACTATCTAGAAAGCCATCCAATGAAACCATTTATTCTATGTGAATATATGCACGCCATGGGAAATAGTCTAGGAGGCATGGAAGAATATACCAATCTAGAAGATGAATACGAACAATACCAAGGCGGCTTTGTATGGGACTATGTAGACCAAGCCATTGAAAAAGACGGCAAATACTACTACGGAAAAGACTTTGACGATTATCCAAACGATTCTAACTTCTGTGGAGACGGTATCCTTCTAGCCAACCGACAAGAAACTGGCAAAAGCCAAGAACTCAAACAACTCTACAGATATGTCGATATGGAAATCCATTTCGATTCTGTAACAATCAAAAACAAAAACCTATTCTATGACCTAGGTAAAGATACATTTATCTTTGAACTCAAACGAAATGGACTTGCCATCCAATCCGGCATCTTTAAAACAAGTGTAGAACCAGGCACTACAAAAACAATGCCTGTACAATTTAAACAAATCAATACACCAGGCTACTATACAAAAACCATCTACTACAAAACACCACTTGGTATACAAGCTTTTGACCAACAAGTCTTCGAAGTCAAACAAGACCAACCAAAAGAAAGTGCCATGCTTGTAGTGGAAGGACAAAATACAATTGGCATTCAATTTATTGATACTGAATATCTATTCGACAAACGAAAAGGCTTAGTATCCATTCAAGTAAACGATACAGAATTACTTCAAGAAGCACCAAAGCCTGTCTTCTACAGAGCCTTAACCGACAATGATCGTGGTGCCAAACAAACTTATGCCAACTGGCTTAACGCAAGCCTATTTCAAAATGTAGTTGACTTTAAAATGATACGCAACTCCAAATGCGCACAAATGATCTATACAATTCAACTAGAATCCATTGAAGAAGAATGTAAACTCGTCTATACAGTCTACAACAATCAAAGCATTCAAATCCAATTGCACTTAGACAAAAACTCAAAAAGACAAACCCTACCACTATTTGGAATCGAGTTTGCCCTAAAAGAAACATTTAAAAACTTTGCGTATTTTGGAAAAGGCGAAAAAGACACATATATAGATCGAAATCACGCACTAACCGATTTCTACTCTGAAAATGTAGATACAAACTACATTCCATACTTAAAACCACAAGAACACGGCAATCATACCGACTGCAAATGGTGCTGCCTATCTGATGGAACAAATGCATTTAACGTAAAGTCAGAAAACATGGAATGTCAAGCCAGCAAATATTCCTTTATGCACTTATATAACGCAAAACACACGTTTGAACTGCCACAAACCCACACTACCTATTTAAGAATCACAAAACAACAAATGGGCGTAGGCGGAATCAATAGCTGGGGCGCTAAAGTACAACCCCAATATTTGATTGATCAATCGAAAAACCTAGACTTTACATGTACACTTTACATTTCAAAGAAGGATTAATCTCCTTCTTTTTATTTACCTTCAAATTTCAAATTTAAAATCAAGTATTGACAACAAATTACTATCTAGCTATCATTTAATCACAAAGAAATCTTTTTCCGGAGCGAGAAGGATATTACTATTTTTTAAAGAAAAGAAGTTCATGGTGAGCTTCTTTTCATTTTATATGCATTTAGAGTTGTAATACATGCAATTGACGGCTAATTCGGTGCACCCCTAGCGTTCATACCGGTTTCGAATGACGCTTGAAGCGGTGCAACATGACGTACTACCGGTGTAATAGGACCTCCTTAATG
>ERZ1106978.432-NODE-432-length-31231-cov-3.442873_pt1 | contig 31231 bp, 33 predicted proteins | sample MGYA00403689_ERZ1106978 | MGnify/ENA primary metagenome ERZ1106978 (study PRJEB35170, sample SAMEA104062434) | human gut metagenome | biome: human gut; feature: human-associated habitat; material: faeces | place: Denmark | collected 2012-08-02 ...
GTGACCCCATGCGTGACAGGCATGTATTCTAACCAACTGAACTAACGCACCATTATTTCATTCTTTCGTTGCTATCTCTCTTGATTGCGGTTGCAAAGGTAGGCATTTCTTTGATATCTGCAATAGCTATGGCGAACTTTTTTCCAAGCGTTTTGTGCTGTATTTGCTTTATATCCTCATATTGAGAAGATTGGAAAAATAAGAGAAAAGTAAATTTAACAACTGTTTAGAAATACGTTTATGCACTGTTTTATTCTTGATATGAAAACCTTTCCTGGAGAAAACGAAACATTTCGGAGCTTGTTTTAAACTTCTTGCTCGAAAAGTTCGTTGTTTTGCAATAAATCGTTATTTTTGCGGACTCAAAACGAGAATGTTGTAATTTGAAAAATGATAAAAAACATTTTAGGATGATGAAAACAGCCAAACTGTTGCTGCACTGCCCTGACAAACCAGGCATATTGGCAGAAGTAACAGACTTTATAACGGTGAATAAAGGTAATATTATCTATCTGGATCAGTATGTAGACCATGTAGAGAATATCTTTTTTATGCGTATTGAATGGGAATTGAAAGATTTTCTGGTGCCTCAGGAAAAGATTGAGGATTATTTTGCCACTTTGTATGCACAGAAATATGAGATGAATTTCCGTCTCTATTTCTCCGATACAAAACCGCGTATGGCTATCTTTGTTTCAAAGATGTCCCATTGCTTGTTCGACTTGTTGGCGCGTTACACCGCTGGTGAGTGGAATGTGGAGATACCTCTTATTATAAGCAATCATCCCGATTTGCAGCACGTGGCCGAGCGTTTCGGTATTCCTTTCCATCTTTTCCCCATTACCAAAGAGACAAAGGAGGAACAAGAGAAGAAGGAAATGGAGTTACTGGCAAAGCATAAGATAACTTTCATAGTGCTGGCGCGCTACATGCAGGTCATTTCCGAGCAAATGATAAACGCTTATCCCAATAGGATAATCAATATCCATCACTCTTTCCTTCCGGCATTTGTGGGAGCGAAGCCCTATCATGCTGCGTTTGAACGTGGAGTGAAGATTATTGGAGCTACCAGCCACTATGTTACCACAGAATTGGATGCCGGTCCCATCATAGAGCAGGATGTGGTGCGTATTACACACAAGGACACTGTGCAGGATTTGGTGAACAAGGGTAAGGACTTGGAAAAGATTGTGCTTTCTCGTGCTGTTCAGAAGCATATTGAACGCAAGGTGTTGGCATATAAGAACAAAACGGTAATATTTAATTAGTTGATAGTTGATAATTGATAGTTGATGGTGGGGAACTTGTCATTACCTTTCAATTATTACCTTTCAATGGTCAATTCTCAATTAAAAAAATGAAAGTTGCAGTTGTCAAATATAATGCAGGCAATATCCGTTCGGTGGATTATGCTTTGAAGCGTCTGGGAGTAGAGGCAGTGATTACGGCGGATGAGGCTGTGCTACGTGCTGCCGATAAGGTTATCTTTCCCGGTGTGGGAGAGGCGGAAACCACTATGGACTTTTTGCGTGCCGGTGGTATGGATAGGCTGATAAAGGAGTTACGCCAGCCGGTATTGGGCATTTGCCTGGGCATGCAGTTGATGTGCCGCCACTCTGAAGAGGGGGATGTGGATTGCCTGGGTATTTTTGATACTGATGTGAAACGTTTCATTTCGCAGAGGCACGAGGATAAAGTACCTCATATGGGATGGAATACCATTGCCCGGACGAATAGCGGACTTTTTAAAGGCTTTACTAAAGAAGAGTTTGTTTATTTCGTACATAGTTTCTATGTGCCAGTCAATGATTGTACGGCAGCCGTGACGGATTACATTCATCCGTTCAGTGCCGCTTTGCATAAAGGCAATTACTACGCCACACAGTTCCATCCGGAAAAGAGTGGAAGTGTGGGAGAGCGTATTTTGCGGAATTTCCTGGAACTGTAAATCGTCAAATCGTAAATAAAATGATAGAACTGATTCCCGCTATTGACATTATTGACGGAAAATGTGTACGCCTTTCCCAAGGCGATTATGACAGCAAGAAGGTGTACAACGAAAATCCCGTGGAAGTGGCCCTGGAGCTGGAGGCTCATGGTATCCGCAGACTTCATGTGGTCGATTTGGACGGTGCGGCTTCCCATCATGTGGTAAACTACCGTACGTTGGAACAGATAGCTGTGCGTACGTCTCTTATTATTGATTTTGGAGGTGGGGTGAAGAGTGATGAAGATTTGGTGATAGCTTTTGAGAACGGTGCGCAGATGGTGACCGGTGGCAGCATTGCTGTGAAGAATCCCGAATTGTTCTGCAAATGGCTTCAAATGTATGGTTCCGAGAAAATTATTCTTGGCGCTGATGTGAAAGAGCATAAAATAGCCGTCAATGGTTGGAAGGATGAGAGTGGCTGCGAACTGTTTCCGTTCTTGAAAGACTATGTAGAGAAGGGGGTCCGTAAGGTTATCTGTACTGATATCAGTTGTGACGGAATGCTGCAAGGACCATCGATAGCGTTGTATAAGGAGATACTGGAGCACCATCCTGAACTCTATCTGATAGCAAGTGGAGGCGTAAGCTGTGCCGATGATATACGCCATTTGGAAGTTGTCGGCATACCTGCCGTTATTTTCGGTAAGGCTCTGTACGAAGGCCGCATCACCTTCAAAGAACTGGAAAATTTTGTTAGTTGAAAGGTGAAAATTAATCACTTATAACTCATAACTTATAACTCAAACCGCCGTGTTAGCAAAAAGAATCATTTCTTGCCTCGACATTAAAGATGGGCAGACAGTGAAAGGTACCAATTTCGTGAACCTCCGCCAGGCCGGCGACCCGGTAGAACTGGCGCGTGCTTATAGTGAGCAGGGTGCCGACGAACTGGTTTTTCTCGACATCACAGCCAGTTTTGAAGGCCGTAAGACTTTCACTGAATTGGTGAAACGCATAGCTGCGAATATCAGCATTCCTTTTACTGTAGGTGGAGGCATTCATGAACTGGGTGACGTGGATAGGCTACTGAATGCAGGTGCCGATAAAATCTCCATCAATTCCTCAGCTATCCGCCGTCCCGGATTGATAGACGAGATTGCGAAGAACTTCGGTTCTCAGGTTTGTGTACTGGCAGTTGATGCCAAACAGACAGAGAAGGGATGGCGATGCTACTTGAACGGTGGTCGTGTGGAAACGGATAAGGAACTGTTTGCGTGGACAAAAGAAGCCCAGGAACGTGGTGCGGGCGAGATATTGTTCACCAGCATGAATCACGACGGTGTCAAGACCGGTTATGCCAATGAAGCGCTTTCCAGCCTTGCCGACGGATTGTCCATCCCCATCATTGCATCGGGAGGGGCAGGTGCCAAAGAACATTTTCGTGACGTCTTTTTGCAGGGAAAAGCAGATGCTGCCCTGGCAGCCAGTGTTTTTCATTTCGGAGAAATCAAAATTCCCGAATTAAAATCGTATCTTTGTGCCCAAGGAATTGCGATGAGAAGATGAAGGTGAGTTTACGATTGGACGATTTACGATTTACGATTGGGATTACTCAAGCAAATCATAAGTCTCCAGTCACTTAAAGTAATATCAATCGTAAATAGTAAATAGCTAAATCGTAAATAGAATGGATTTTGACAAGATGAACGGACTCGTTCCGGCGATTATACAAGATGCAGATACCGCTAAGGTGCTGATGCTTGGCTTCATGAACAAGGAGGCTTATGACAAGACGGTGGAAACTGGAAAGGTGACTTTCTTCAGCCGTACCAAGAACCGTCTTTGGACGAAAGGCGAGGAGAGTGGCAACTTCCTGAATGTGGTTTCCATAAAGGAAGACTGTGACCGGGATACGTTACTGGTGCAGGTACATCCCGTAGGCCCGGTTTGCCATACCGGTACAGATACTTGCTGGGGTGAGAAGAACGAACAGCCGGTTATGTTTCTAAAGCTTCTTCAGGATTTCATCTGTAAGCGTTATGATGAAATGCCCGAAGGTTCCTATACGACCAGTCTTTTCCAGTCCGGTATCAACAAAATGGCACAGAAGGTAGGCGAAGAGGCTGTGGAAACCGTCATTGAGGCTTGCAACGGTACGGACGAACGCCTGATTTATGAAGGAGCTGATTTGTTGTATCACCTCATCGTGCTGCTCACATCCAAAGGATACCGCATTGAAGACCTTGCGCGTGAATTGGAGGAACGTCACAGTGCGACGTGGAAGAAACATTAAGTAATTAAAAATTAATAATTAAAATGGGGGTGGGCGAGGCGCTGATAAGATATACGGACGTAGAGATACACCAGCAGGAGTTGTGCGTACTGAACGATGTGAATTTGGAACTTCACAAAGGGGAGTTCGTGTACCTGGTAGGTAAAGTGGGCTCCGGCAAGACGAGCCTGCTCAAGACTTTCTATGGCGAACTGGATATTGCATCGGGCGAGGCTGAAGTATTGGGGTATGACATGCTCCATATTAAGCGTAAGCACATCCCGCAGTTGCGCCGTAAGCTGGGAATCGTATTCCAGGACTTCCAGTTGCTGACAGACCGTACGGTGTACGATAACCTTGAATTTGTTCTCCGTGCTACCGGTTGGAAGAGCAAAGGGGAGATTAAGGACAAAATAGAAGAGGTGTTGAACCTGGTGGGGATGAGCAACAAAGGATATAAGCTGCCTAATGAACTGTCGGGTGGTGAGCAACAGCGCATTGTGATTGCGCGTGCAGTGCTCAACTCTCCGGAGATAATCCTTGCGGATGAGCCTACCGGAAACCTGGATTCGGAAACCGGACATGCCATTGCAGAACTTCTGCACGGCATCAGTGAAGCCGGCGCACTGGTGGTGATGACCACGCACAACCTGCAGCTGCTGCGAGAGTTTCCCGGCAAGGTGTACCGGTGCGCAGACCATCTGATGACTGATGTTACAGCAGAATACGCCCCTGCAATAACCAATGATTAGTAGTTAAGTAGTTATCTCTAACTACTGATTCTTATAAAGAACAGAAATTAACGATAAAGCTCCGCAGCTGCCTACTTGTAGCTCGTAGCTTGTAACTATAAACTAATTAATACAGGAACGAAAATGAAAGTTTTAAAGTTTGGAGGTACTTCAGTAGGTTCGGCTCAGCGAATGAAGGAAGTGGCCAAATTGATTACCGATGGTGAACGTAAGATTGTGGTTCTCTCTGCCATGTCGGGTACCACAAACACATTGGTTGAGATTTCGGACTATCTGTACAAGAAGAATCCGGAAGGTGCCAACGAGATTATCAACAAGCTGGAAAGTAAATATCGCCAGCACATTGATGAACTCTTTGCTACTCCGGAGTATAAACAGAAAGGCCTGGAACTCATCAAATCACATTTTGACTATATCCGTTCTTATACCAAAGACCTCTTCACTCTGTTTGAGGAGAAAGTGGTGTTGGCTCAGGGCGAGTTGATTTCCACCGCCATGATGAACTACTATCTGCAGGAATGCGGCGTGAAGTCTGTGTTGCTTCCGGCTTTAGAATACATGCGTACGGACAAGAATGCCGAGCCCGATCCGGTCTATATCAAGGACAAGCTCCAGGTTCAGCTGGAACTGCATCCGGATGCTGAGATTTATATCACTCAGGGGTACATCTGCCGCAACGCCTACGGCGAGATAGACAATCTGCAGCGTGGCGGAAGCGACTATACGGCTTCGCTGATTGGTGCTGCCATCAACGCTTCCGAAATCCAGATTTGGACGGATATCGACGGCATGCACAACAACGACCCCCGTATTGTGGACAAGACTGCGCCGGTGCGTCATCTGCATTTCGAAGAGGCCGCCGAGCTGGCATACTTCGGTGCCAAGATTCTGCACCCTACCTGCATCCAGCCTGCCAAGTATGCCAATATCCCCGTCCGTCTGCTCAATACGATGGACCCCACTGCTCCGGGTACGCTGATTTCCAATGATACGGAGAAGGGTAAGATTAAGGCGGTGGCTGCCAAGGACTACATTACGGCCATCAAGATAAAATCCAGCCGCATGTTGCTTGCTCACGGATTCTTGCGTAAGGTTTTCGAGATATTCGAGAGCTACCAGACTTCCATCGATATGATTTGTACTTCAGAAGTGGGTGTGTCCGTATCTATCGATAATGTGAAGCATCTCAATGAAATTCTGGATGACTTGAAGAAGTATGGCACAGTGACGGTGGACAAGGACATGTGCATCATCTGCGTGGTGGGCGACCTCGAATGGGAAAACGTCGGTTTCGAAGCCAAGGCATTGGATGCCATGCGCGACATACCGGTACGTATGATTTCTTTCGGTGGTAGCAACTATAATATTTCTTTCCTCATCCGCGAGTGCGACAAGAAGGCAGCGTTGCAGTCACTCAGTGATGCGCTGTTCAATGAGGAATAACTCTTGATATTTTTCAGACGCAGATTACACAGATGACGCAGATTCTTTTTGCTTCCTATTTGTGTAATCTGCGTCATCTGCGTCTGAAAAATTATTTGTAGACACCTCTTTCATCTTCCTTTTTTTAAACTAAACAAAGATTACGATTATTATATGAAAGGAACATTCCCTATCCATAAATTCCGCGAATTGCGTACTCCCTTCTATTACTACGACACAAAGGTCTTGCGCGACACACTTTCGTGCATCCGTACGGAAGCTGCCCGATATGGCAACTATTCGGTGCATTATGCTGTGAAGGCCAATGCCAATCCCAAGGTGCTTGCCATTATCCGCGAGAACGGCTTGGGTGCCGACTGTGTAAGTGGCGGTGAAATCCGTGCAGCCATCAAGGCAGGTTTTCCCACTGGCAAGATTGTTTTTGCAGGGGTGGGCAAGGCTGATTGGGAAATCAATCTGGGGCTGGATTATGACATTTTCTGCTTTAATGTGGAGTCTGTCCCCGAGCTGGAGATTATCAACGAGCTGGCTGCCGCTAAAGGTAAGGTGGCCAATGTGGCTTTCCGTATCAATCCCAATGTAGGTGCCCATACCCATGCCAATATTACCACTGGGCTGGCCGAAAACAAGTTTGGTATCAGCATGCAGGATATGGACCATGTGATAGACATTGCGCAGAATATGAAGAACCTGAGATTCATCGGACTGCATTTCCACATCGGTTCCCAAATATTGGATATGGGCGATTTCGTGGCTTTGTGTAACCGCGTCAACGAATTGCAGGATAAGCTGGAAGCTCGCCATATCCGCATCGAGCACGTCAATGTGGGGGGCGGACTCGGCATTGACTACGGTCACCCCAACCGTCAGCCGATACCCGACTTCAAAAGCTACTTCGAGACTTACAACAGCCATCTGAAACTCCGTCCCCACCAGACGCTCCACTTCGAGCTGGGACGTGCGGTAGTGGGACAATGCGGTTCATTGATTTCGCAGGTGCTTTATGTGAAGCAGGGCACCAACAAGCAGTTTGCCATTCTGGATGCCGGCATGACGGATTTGATTCGTCCGGCACTCTACCAAGCGTTCCATAAGATAGAGAATATCACTTCGGATGCGCCGGTTCAGGCTTATGATGTCGTAGGGCCCATCTGCGAGTCTTCTGATGTATTCGGTAAGGCTATTGATTTGAATGGGGTGAAGCGTGGCGACCTTATCGCCCTCCGTTCGGCAGGGGCTTATGGCGAAATTATGGCTTCGGGCTATAACTGCCGTGAGCTGCCTCAAGGATATACGTCGGACGAGCTGGTATAGAGAGGCTGGAGATGCGTTGCATGAATGGCGAAGCATTTATTATACCAAGGCTTCTGTTTTTATATAAAAAATGTTATTGCGTGAACAACTTTTAAGGTTTCTTGTTACTTTTGTAATGATTTCAATTTAAATAAATACGATTATGATTACAGAAAAATTACAGAATGCAATTAATGAGCAGATTACGGCTGAGATGTGGTCTTCCAACCTTTATCTGGCAATGTCTTTCTATATGGAGAAAGAAGGTTATAACGGCATGGCTTCCTGGTTGAAGAAGCAGGCTTCTGAAGAAAAAGCTCATGCTTGTGAAATGGCTTCTTATATCATCAAGCGTGGCGGTAAGGCCAAACTGGACAAGATTGATGTTGTTCCCAATGACTTCGGTACTCCACTGGAAGTGTTCGAGCAGGTAGCCCAGCACGAACGCCGTGTTTCCAAAATGATTGATGAATTGGTAGATGTTGCCTCTGCCGAAAAAGATAAGGCTACACAAGACTTCCTTTGGGGATTCGTGCGCGAGCAGGTAGAAGAAGAAGCTACTGCCGACGGCATTGTAGATATGATAAAGAAAGCCGGTGATGCCGGAATCTTCTTCGTTGACTCAAAACTGGGAGAACGTAGATAAGAGAGAAACTAAAAAAAATCCCGCGGCTAATTTTAGTCGCGGGATTTTTTTTAGTTATGAGTTATAAGTTGTGAGTTATTTGTTGATGAAGGGCTTATATCCGCAAGGGAAAGCACAAGCAAATAACTTATAACTCATCACTCATTTCAGCACTCCCAGCTCTTTCCCCACCTTAATAAATGCAGCGATACATTTGTCCAGATGCTCCTTTTCGTGTCCGGCAGAGATTTGTACGCGGATGCGTGCCTGGTCTTTGGGCACTACGGGGTAGTAGAAGCCGGTGACGTAGATGCCTTCTTCCTGCATGCGGGTGGCATAAATCTGGGAGAGTTTGGCATCATACAGCATGACGGCGCAGATGGCGCTTTGTGTCGGCTTGATGTCGAAACCGGCGGCGGTCATCTTGTCGCGGAAGTAGTTCACGTTTTCCAGCAGTTTGTCATGCAGGGCATTGCTCTCTTTGAGCATCTTGAATACCTCGAGGCTGGCGCCGATGATGCCCGGAGCCAATGAGTTGGAGAAGAGGTACGGACGGCTGCGTTGGCGCAGCAGGTCGATGATTTCCTTGCGTCCGGTAGTGAATCCTCCCAAAGCGCCGCCAAAGGCTTTGCCCAAGGTTCCGGTATAGATGTCCACGCGTCCGTAGGTGCCGTATTGTTCGCTTACGCCGTGTCCCGTAGGGCCTACCACGCCGGCGGAGTGTGATTCGTCCACCATGACCAGCGCGTCGTATTTCTCGGCAAGGTCGCAAATCCGGTCCATCGGGGCAACGTTGCCGTCCATGGAAAATACCCCGTCTGTAACCACGATACGGAAACGCTGTGCCTGGGCTTCCTGCAGGCATCTTTCCAGGTCGGCCATGTCGGCATTGGCGTAGCGATAGCGTTTGGCTTTGCAGAGGCGTACGCCGTCAATGATGGAAGCATGGTTCAGGGAGTCCGAGATGATGGCGTCTTCCTCGGTGAAGAGGGGCTCGAACACACCGCCATTGGCGTCGAAACAAGCGGCGTAGAGAATGGTGTCTTCAGTCTTGAAGTAGTCGGAGATGGCTGCTTCCAGCTCCTTGTGGATGTCCTGTGTTCCGCAGATGAAGCGTACGGACGACATGCCGTATCCGCGGCGTTCCATAATCTGCTGGGCGGCGGCAATCAGCCGCGGGTGGTTGGACAGTCCCAGGTAATTGTTGGCACAGAAGTTCAGCACCTCTTTGCCTTTTACGCTGATGGCAGCTTGTTGTGCACTCTCAATCAGTCGCTCTTCCTTGTAGAGTCCGGCTTCTTTTATTTCAGCAAGTGTCTTGCTGAGATGGTCTTTCATTTTACCGTACATAGCATTTTATTTTTTAGGTAATACGTTGTCATTACATTTCCCACAAAGAACATCATTTTTCTTGGAATAAACAATATCAATATGGCAGAAATATGAAAAAAAAGTATGTATATTTGCACCATATATAATAACGAAACCTTATAAATAACTCGTATGAAGAATATTTTGGTAATTGGAGCTACCGGACAGATTGGGTCGGAACTCACGCTGGAGTTGCGCAAACGTTATGGCGATGACCATGTTGTGGCAGGATACATTCCGAGTGCTATGCCCAAGGGAGAATTGAAAGCATCCGGCCCTTCGGCCGCTGCGGAAGATGATCCGGGCAAAGGGAAACAACACAACGCCCAGGCGTGCTCTCGGTAGTTGCCGAAAGCCGTCCGGCCATGGCTTGGAAAATCGGTATCGACGGGTTGTGGAATGTACTGGAAGTGGCACGTGAGTACAATTGTGCCGTGTTTACTCCGAGTTCCATCGGTTCGTTCGGCGAAGCTACGCCTCATGTGAAGACACCGCAGGACACTATCCAGCGTCCGCGTACCATGTATGGGGTGACAAAAGTGACGACTGAATTGTTGAGTGACTATTACTATACAAAATATGGTGTGGATACACGCTCGGTACGTTTTCCGGGAATCATTTCGAACGTGACCCCTCCGGGTGGCGGCACTACGGACTATGCGGTGGATATTTTCTACTCTGCCGTGAAGGGAGAAAAATTCGTATGTCCGGTGAAGGCCGGCACGTATATGGATATGATGTATATGCCCGACGCACTGAACGCGGCCATCTCGCTGATGGAAGCGGCACCGGCAAGGCTGAAGCACCGCAACGCTTTCAACATCGCCTCCATGAGTTTTGACCCGGAACAGATTTATCAGGAAATTAAGAAGCATATGCCTGATTTTGAGATGGCATACGAGATTGATCCGCTGAAGCAGGCCATTGCCGACAGCTGGCCCGACTCTCTGGATGACTCTTGTGCACGCGAGGAATGGGACTGGATGCCGCAGTACGACCTGGAGTCCATGACCGTAGACATGCTTGAGAAATTAAGAGCTAAATTAAACAAGTGACCGTAAGCGGTCCGTAAAGAATGAAAAAACTTTTATTGGGATTTTTGTTGTTCACCTTTTTGATTTCGTGCGGAAACAAAAAGGCGAAAATGGATCCCTTTGCTACCATTACGGAAATGGTGGATTCGGCCGGTCACAAGGCCGATACGCTGCTGGAAGCAGAAGTGAAGGAAGAACCGAAGCCGATGGAGGCAGACGAGCTGTTTGATGATTTTATCTTCAATTATGCTTCGGATGATGCCCTGCAAAGGCAGAGGACGGTATTCCCTTTGCCCTATTACAATCGTGACACGCCGTCAAAGATAGAGGAAGAGTTTTGGAAGCATGATTATCTGTTTACCAAGCAGAACTATTACACCTTGCTTTTTGATAAGGAAGAGGATATGGACATGGTGGGCGATACTACGCTGACATCGGTGCAAGTGGAGTGGATTTTCTTGAAAACGCGTATGGTGAAGCGTTATTATTTTGAACGGAAGCGGGGAATGTGGATGCTCGAGGCCATTAACCTGCGCGAGATGGAGAAAGGTGAAAATGAGGACTTCGTGGAATTCTATACCCGTTTTGTGACGGACAGTGTCTATCAGAGCAAGCATATCAGGCATCCGCTACAATTCATCACCATAGACCCTGATGACGAGTTTTCTATTCTGGAAACTACTTTGGATGTGGACCAGTGGTATGCCTTTCGTCCGGTAATGCCTACCGACAGATTGTCTAATATCAATTACGGACAGAAGAATGAGGACTTGTCGGATACCAAAATACTGAAGGTAAATGGTATAGGCAACGGATACTCCAATATCTTCTATTTCCGCAAACGCAGTAAAGGATGGGAGCTGTACAAATATGAAGACACGAGCATTTAAATAAAGGAGGAAAGGTTTGAAGAAGATACCCAATACATTTGGAATTGATGTTACTGCTGCAAGATTTCTGGAATACGGTTCGGAGGATGAACTGCGGGAGCTGATTGCAGCAGGACAGGTCGTTGCGCCCTGGCTGCATATCGGTGGAGGGAGCAACCTGCTCTTTATTAAGGATTATGAAGGCACGGTGCTGCATTCACGTATCGGTGGCCTGGAGGTGACGTCAGAGGATGAGGAGCACGTGTCGGTGCGTGTGGGCGCCGGTGTGGTATGGGACGATTTTGTGGCTTGGTGTGTGAAACGACATTGGTATGGTGCCGAGAACCTTTCGCTGATACCGGGTGAGGTGGGGGCGAGCGCAGTACAGAATATCGGTGCCTATGGTGTGGAAGTAAAGGACCTGATAACATCCGTGGAAACCATAAACATGGCAAGGGAGAAGCGTATCTACGGGGTGGACGAATGCGGCTACTCCTACAGAAAGAGCTTGTTTAAGCAACCGGAGATGAAGACCGTGTTTGTGACTTACGTGAACTTCTGCCTGGGTAAACGGGAACATTATACATTGGATTACGGTACTATCCGGCAGGAGCTGGAGAAATATCCGGTGCTGAATCTGGAAATTTTGCGCCGCGTGATTATAGACATCCGTCAAAGCAAGTTGCCCGACCCGAAGGTGCTGGGCAATGCGGGTAGTTTTTTTATGAACCCCATCGTGCCGCGTCGGCAGTTCGAGTCTTTGCAACGGGAATATCCGGACATGCCCCACTATGATGTGGATGCCGGTCGGGTAAAGATACCGGCTGCCTGGATGATAGACCGGTGTGGCTGGAAAGGCAAGGCGCTGGGGCCTGCTGCGGTGCACGGCCGGCAGGCGTTGGTGCTGGTGAACTCGGGTGGTGCCACGGGAGCGGATATTGTCGCTCTTTCGGATGCCGTGCGGGCTTCTGTCCGCGAGAAATTCGGCATTGATATTCACCCGGAAGTTTGTTTGATAAAATAGTAAGAGAGTTTTGACACACCCAAACATTGTTGTATATAACCTAATTTTAGAAATTTATTTGATTTAGTCAATGGGAAAACTCAGAATATTAGGAAGTGGAACTTCGACCGGTGTGCCTGAGATAGGCTGTACTTGTCCGGTCTGCACTTCCACTGACCCGCGGGACAACCGCTTGCGTGCGTCATCCCTGCTGCATACGGATGATGCGGTGATATTGATAGATTGTGGTCCTGACTTCAGGGAACAGATGCTGCGTGCTTCTTCTTTTGAGAAGATAGACGGCGTACTGGTGACACACGAACACTATGACCATGTGGGTGGTCTGGATGATTTGCGCCCGTTCGGTCGTTTTGCCGATATTCCTATCTATTCCGATGCCTACACTGCTGCCCATCTGCGGGCAAGGATGCCTTACTGCTTTGTCGATAAGGTATATCCGGGAGTTCCGCGTATCTATCTGCAGGAAGTGGAGGCGGGGCAGGTGTTCCACATCAACCGGACGGAAGTGCTGCCTTTACGGGTGATGCACGGCAGGCTTCCCATCCTGGGCTACCGCATTGGCGGCCGGCTGGGATATATCACGGATATGCACATGATGCCTGAGGAATCTTATGAACAATTGAAGGGCTTGGATGTTTTGGTAATGAATGCTTTACGGCCAAAGCCGCATCCTACGCACCAGAGTATTTCGGAGGCGTTGGAGGCTGCCGGACGTATTGGTGCCAAAGAGACCTATTTCATCCATATGAGCCATCATGCAGGGCTTCATGCCGATATCGAAAAGCAGCTGCCACCCCATGTACACTTTGCCTACGATGGACTTGAAATAGATTTCTAAACTTTTTGAAACATTTGTTTTGTTTTATTAGTAGAAAATGCTATTTTTGCCAAAAGTTGATGAATAAATGCCATGAAACTCCGACTCCTCATACAGATAGCTGTCGTTGTGTCCATAGTGCTGCTATGTACCGGTTTTGGTGTGTATTCTTTCCTGCGGTTGAATTCGGTGGAGAACCGGCAGGATTTCAATCTTTATACTTTGGTGCCGCAAGATGCCACAGCCATACTCGAAACCGACCGTATGGCAGACCTCGTGGAGGATATCAATGAACTGAATTGCAGCAAAGACAATCATTTTCTATACGTATCGGAGCTTTTTGTTTACTTGAAGAAGTATTTGTATACTTTGGTGGAGGATACTCCGCATGGACTGAGTAAACAGATGAACAAGATGCTGATTAGCTTTCACGAGCCGGATACACCGATGAACCAAGTATTGTATTGCAGTTTGGGTTCGGGTGATTATGAGTTGGTGGAATCTTTTGTGGAGAAGTACTGCTCCAGTTCGTTTCCTTCCAAGTATTTCGATTACAAGGGAGAGGAGATACGTATCTATCCCATGGCAGACGGTCGTTTCCTGGCTGCCTACTTCACTCCCGATTTTCTGGTTGTAAGTTTCCAGAAGCGTTTGATAGAACATGTGATTGATGCGCGGCGCAGCAAAAAGTCCCTGATGAACCTCCCTTCTTTCCGCACTATGTACGCGGGCAAGCAGAGTAACGTGGCTGCCACGGTCTATGTGCGTATGAAAGGAGTGGATATGGGGAAGCCTACGGATGGTATCCGTTCGCAGACGCAGCTGGGCAGTTGGGCGGAGTTTGACATGAAGTTCAATGAAGATGCCATTTATTGCTCCGGCATCAGCCATGGGTCGGATTCCACACAGACGTTTATCAATGCCTTGCGGGTGCAGCAGCCGGTAGAGGACGGATTTTCCGGGGCTCTGCTTCCGTCTTCCACTTTCTTTTACGATCGCTGGGCAATGTCTGACAGAAATTCCTGGTTTGGCTTTACTGCCAGTCAGGAGTATGCCAAGGCCACCTATTCAGACTATATCAAGCAGCGCGACGAGGAGTGGATTGCTTACTTGAATGAGCATGCGGGCGAGAGCGTGATGTCTTGCTTGTTCCAGTCTAAAGACACGTTGGACAAGCTGCCTTGCGCCGTGATGTGTATCCCTCTCAAGGATGAACTGGCAGCGGAACGCCGCTTGCAGTCTCTGCTTTACAGTACCCCCAAGGAAGAGGACGCTCCGCTTATGCCGAAGGTGGTTTCAAATAATTCGTTGTATCCCAAAGCAAGGAAGTTCCCTAAATATGTGTTGCCCCGTAACACGCTGCTCACCCAGCTGACGGGCATCACGGAGTCTGCCCTTTATACCTTTGCCTGTTTCTATCGGGGTAGTCTGTTGCTGGCTCCCGATGCACTGAGCCTTTCGGCCTATATTGAGGCGGTGGAGAGTGGAGATGTGTTAGACGGAACACCGGTGTACGAAGAGGGTATAGGCAGTCTTTCACCCATATATAATTTTGTGAGTATGGTGGATATGGAGATGATGCTGAGCCAGCCTGAAACGTATGTGCGTCTGATACCGAACTTCTTCTTCCGTCAATCCAACTTCTTCCGTCATTTCATGCTTGCAGTACAATTCACTTGTACAGAAGGGGTGGTTTATCCGAATATCGTATTGCTTTATAAAGGGTGATTAATCGGTCATTCTGTAGAGTGCTGAGGGAAAATAAGCACGAGGAAAGTCAAAATACACACTCACCACAGATTGCACAGATTAAAACAGCTAAAAAATCTTGATTATCAAAATTCTAGAATGAACTGTGTTAATCTGTGCAATCTGTGGTGAATTATAACATATTCTTAGAACGGCAGGTCATCCTTTGCATCCCCTGCGAGGAATTCCGGTGCGGCAGTGGGAGCCGGCGGTGGAACGGGAGCGCCCGGAGCGGGTGCGGCAGTGCTTACGCGTTCTACCTTCCATGCGCGAATACTGTTGAACCAACGGTCTTGCCATTGGCGTGCGTCTACATCAAAAGATACTGTCAGCTCTTCGCCCATCTGAATATTGAACTGTTCGATTTTGTCCGCTCCAAATACGTCAAAACACATTTTGCGCGGATATTGGCCATGGTCTTCAATCACATATTCTTGTGATTTCCATTCGTTACCTGACTTGGAAACTCCGCCTCTGGGCTGGAGTATAGCGATGATTTTTCCTGTAAATTCCATTGTTTTCTTTTTAAATGATGCGGCGAAGTTACAATTTTTTAGGAATATGAGACGAATATTCGGCTGTTTTTTCTTGCTATTTCTTTGTCGTAGGGAATTCTTTTTTTAACTTTGTCCGTCAGTTTGAAAAAGATAAAAACGGTTTCTAAGACGTTAGCAAAATAAAAAACTTAAATATACAGAAGATATGAAATTTATCGTTTCGAGTACTGCGCTCTCCAGTCATTTGCAGGCTATCAGCCGTGTGATTAATTCGAAGAATGCGTTGCCTATTTTGGATTGTTTCCTCTTTGAACTGCAAGACGGAACCTTGTCTGCAACTGTTTCCGACAGTGAAACGACGATGGTCACTACGGTCGAAGTGAATGAAAGTGATATGGACGGCCGTTTTGCCGTCACAGCCAAAACCCTTTTGGACGCTTTGAAGGAAATTCCCGAACAACCGTTGACTTTTGAAATCAATACGGATTCCCTTGAAATCACGGTACAGTATCAGAACGGTAAATACAGCCTGATGGGGCAGAATGCGGACGAGTTCCCGCAGTCTGCCATGTTGGGTGACAATGCCGTACGTGTGGAAATGGATGCACAAGTGTTGCTGGGTGGTATCAACCGTGCCGTGTTTGCTACGGCTGATGACGAGCTTCGTCCCGTGATGAACGGTATCTATTTCGATATCACAACGGAGGACATCACGATGGTGGCATCAGACGGTCATAAGCTGGTGCGCTGCAAGACACTGGCCGCCAAAGGTAACGAACGTGCCGCCTTTATCCTGCCCAAGAAGCCGGCTTCGCTGATGAAGAATCTGCTGCCGAAAGAGCAAGGCATGGTGACTATCGAGTTCGACGAACGCAACGCTGTGTTCACACTGGAAAGCTACCGCATGGTGTGCCGTCTTATCGAAGGTCGCTATCCCAACTACAACTCTGTGATTCCGCAGAACAACCCTTATAAAGTGACGGTAGACCGCCTGCAACTGCTCGGTGCTTTGCGCCGCGTGTCCATCTTCTCTTCGCAGGCAAGCAGCCTTATCAAGCTCCGTATGCAGGAGAATCTGATTGTCATCTCCGCACAGGACATCGACTTCTCTACATCGGCCGAAGAAACACTGGTTTGCCAATATGCGGGCAATCCGATGAGCATCGGTTTCAAGTCCACTTTCCTGATTGACATTCTGAATAACATTTCTGCCGATGAAATCGTTATCGAACTGGCAGATCCTTCACGTGCAGGTGTCATTATTCCGGTAGAGCAGGAAGAGAACGAAGACTTGCTGATGCTGCTGATGCCGATGATGCTGAATGACTGATGAATATTAGCAATCGGATTATGAGCTACGAGCTACAAGTGGCTGCGCAATTATGCCGCACGGTACTTGTAGCTCGTGGCTTGTAAGTTAAACTTATAATTTATAGCTCATAGCCAGAGCTTATAAAACGAAAAAACAATGAAATTGAATCTGAAAAATCCGATAGTCTTTTTTGATTTGGAGACTACGGGTACCAATATCAACTCAGACCGAATTGTCGAAATTTGTTACCTCAAGGTATATCCCAACGGGAATGAGGAGTCCAAAACCATGCGTATCAACCCCGAAATGCCCATTCCTGCCGAAGCATCTGCCGTTCATGGCATCTACGATGCCGATATAGCCGACTGCCCCACATTCAAGGAAGTGGCGCGCAACATTGCCAATGACATTGAAGGATGCGACTTGGCGGGCTTCAACTCCAACCGTTTTGATATCCCCGTCCTGGCGGAAGAGTTCCTTCGTGCCGGTGTGGACATTGACATGAGCCGCCGCAAGTTTGTGGACGTGCAGGTCATTTTCCACAAGATGGAGCAACGCACGCTGTCTGCTGCCTATAAATTCTATTGCGGCAAGAATCTGGAAGACGCCCATACGGCAGAGGCTGATACACGTGCCACTTACGAGGTGCTGATGTCTCAGTTGGACCGCTATCCGGAGTTGCAGAATGACGTGGCTTTCCTTGCCGACTATTCCAGCTTCAACAAGAATGTGGACTTTGCCGGCCGTATGGTCTACGACGATAAAGGTGTGGAAGTATTCAATTTTGGCAAGTACAAAGGCATGTCGGTATCCGATGTCTTGAAGCGCGACCCCGGCTATTACAGCTGGATTCTGAACAGTGATTTTACCCTGAATACCAAAGCCACGCTGACCAAGATACGTCTGCGTGAAATGACTCAGAAATAAATGGCAAATATACTGAAAGGGAAGAAAATAGTATTGGGCATTACGGGCAGCATTGCCGCCTATAAAGCATGCTATATTATTCGCGGACTGATTAAGCGTGGTGCAGAGGTGCAGGTGGTCATTACGCCTGCCGGAAAAGAATTTATTACCCCTATCACGCTCTCTGCCTTGACCAGCAAACCGGTTATCAGTGAGTTCTTTGCCCAACGCGATGGCACCTGGAACAGCCATGTGGACCTCGGTCTGTGGGCAGATGCCATGCTGATAGCCCCGGCTACGGCTTCCACCATCGGCAAGATGGCGAATGGCGTGGCAGACAATATGCTGATTACCACCTATCTTTCCGCCAAAGCTCCGGTGTTTGTGGCGCCTGCCATGGACCTGGACATGTATGCCCATCCTTCCACCCAAAAGAATCTGGATACACTCCGCTCTTATGGAAACCACATCATAGAACCTGCTACGGGAGAACTCGCCAGCCATCTGGTGGGGAAAGGCCGTATGGAGGAGCCGGAGAATATCATCCGCCACCTGGAAATGTACTTTGCTGCCAAAGATGGCGACCTGGTGGGCAAGACAGTGATGATAACCGCAGGACCTACTTATGAGAAGATAGACCCGGTGCGCTTCATCGGCAACTATTCTTCCGGCAAGATGGGACTTGCCCTGGCAGATGAATGTACCGCCAGAGGGGCCAAGGTGATACTGATTGCCGGTCCGGTGCAGCAAGGCACTTACTTCCCGATGCACCAGTACCATGCGGTAGAGTCGGCGCAGGAGATGTTCGAGGCTGCATCCGCCGCCTTTGTCCATGCCGATGCCGCCATCTTGACGGCTGCCGTGGCAGACTACACCCCCGAACAAGTGGCGGATGAGAAAATCAAGCGCGAAAAGACCGGGGAGATGAGTTTGAACTTGAAACCTACCCGCGACATAGCCGCTTTCTTAGGCAATCTGAAGAACGATGCGGAGCACTGTCAACGCCTCCTCATAGGCTTTGCCCTTGAGACTCATAACGAGCAGATGAATGCGGAAGACAAGCTCAACCGCAAGAATCTGGACTTCATCGTGCTGAACTCCCTGAACGACAAGGGAGCCGGTTTTCGTTGCGATACCAATAAAATCAGTATCATAGACCACCAGGGAAAGACGGACTACCCCTTGAAGTCCAAAGCCGAAGTGGCTGCCGACATCGTAGACCGTCTGGTGAAAGATTTAAATAGTAAATAGTAAATCGTAAATCGTCAATATCCTTATGTTGCGTTCGCTTTACATACAGAATTATGCGCTTATTGAAAAGCTCGATATCAGCTTCAGCAGCGGTTTCTCGGTGATAACGGGTGAGACCGGTGCTGGAAAATCCATTATTCTGGGTGCCATCGGTCTGCTGCTGGGACAGCGTGCCGATGTGAAAGCCATTCGTGTAGGAGCTTCGAAGTGCATTATCGAGGCCCGTTTTGATATTTCCGCTTACGGTATGCAGCCTTTCTTTGAGGAGAATGAGTTGGAGTACGAGGAAGAATGCATCCTGCGCCGCGAGGTGTCCGCTTCGGGCAAGAGCCGGGCATTCATCAATGACACGCCTGCTTCATTGGCTCAGATGAAGGAGTTGGGAGAACTGCTGATTGACGTGCATTCCCAGCATCAGAACCTATTGCTGAACAAGGAAGGATTTCAGTTGAATGTACTGGACATCTTGTCGCATAACGAAGAGGCCTTGTCTGCTTACCAGCATATCTTCGGAGCATGGAAGCAGGCACAGCAGGATTTGGAGGCCCTTGTTGCCCGTGCCAATCAGGATAAGTCGGACGAAGACTATATCCGTTTCCAACTGGAACAGTTGGAAGAGGCACACTTGTCTGCCGGTGAGCAGGAGGAGCTGGAGCAAGAGGCAGATACGCTGAGCCATGCGGAAGAGATAAAGGCCGGACTCTATCGGGTAGGGCAGACGCTCTACTCGGACGAAGGAGGCTTGTTGTCCGGGCTGAAGGAATGCCTGAACACGATGCTCGGCCTGCAGAGGGTTTATCCGGTTGCCGGGGAACTTGCCGAACGCATGGAAAGCACTTATATCGAGTTGAAGGATATTTCGCAGGAAGTGTCGGGTAAGGAGGATGAAATAGAGTTCAACCCCGAACGTCTGGATGAAGTGAACGAACGTCTGAACTTGATTTATACGCTCCAACAGAAGCACCGCGTTTCCACTGTCGGTGAACTTCTGGCGCTGACGGATGAATACGCCGCCAAACTCTCCGCCATCACTTCGTCCGACGAGCACATCGAGGAACTGAAAGCGCGTTGCGACGCTTTATATAATAAGGTGAAAAAGCAGGCTGCCGTCCTCACCAAGGCGCGTACTGCCGCTGCCCGTGAAGTGGAGAAGCAGATGGCTGCGCGGCTGGTTCCGTTGGGCATGCCCAATGTCCGTTTCCAGGTAGAGATAGGTGCCCGCAAAGAGCCGGGCATACACGGGGCGGATACTGTGAACTTCTTGTTTTCCGCGAATAAGAACGGGGCATTGCAAAGCGTCTCCTCCGTAGCTTCGGGTGGTGAAATAGCCCGCGTCATGCTCTCCATCAAAGCAATGATAGCCGGTGCCGTCAAGCTTCCTACCATTGTATTCGACGAAATAGATACCGGAGTCTCCGGCGAGATAGCCGACCGCATGGCGGATATCATGCAGGAGATGGGCGAGCAGGACCGCCAGGTAATCAGCATTACCCATCTACCCCAGATTGCTGCCCGTGGACGCGCCCATTACAAGGTGTACAAGCAGGACAACGAAACGGAAACAAACAGTCACATCCGTCGTCTGACCGACGATGAACGCGTGGAAGAAATAGCCCATATGCTGAGTGGTGCTAAGCTGACCGAAGCCGCACTGAACAATGCCAGAGCATTGCTGGAAGTATCAAATAGTAAATAGTAAATCGTCAAATAGTAAATACCCATATATGGTTGATAACAGTGAAATGATTTTCGGCGTCCGTGCCGTGATAGAAGCCATTCAGGCAGGAAAAGAGATAGACAAGATATTGGTAAAGAAGGACATTCAGAGTGATTTGTCAAAAGAGCTGTTCGCTGTCTTGAAAGGGACTTTGATACCGGTACAGCGCGTTCCGGTGGAACGCATCAACCGCGTGACGCGTAAGAATCACCAGGGAGTGATTGCCTTCATCTCTTCAGTCACTTACCAGAAGACAGATCGGAGGACTTGGTACCTTTCCTTTTCGAGCAGGGCAAGAATCCTCTGTTTGTGATGCTCGACGGCATCACGGATGTCCGCAATTTCGGCGCCATTGCCCGTACTTGCGAGTGTGCGGCGGTAGATGCCGTGATTATCCCTGCACGGAACAGTGTATCAGTCAACGCAGATGCCATGAAAACTTCGGCAGGAGCCTTGCACACTTTGCCCGTTTGCCGCGAACACAGCCTGAAAGAGACCCTGCAATTCCTCAAGAATAGTGGTTTCCATATCGTGGCAGCCACGGAGAAAGGCGATTACGACTATACCAAAGCCGACTATACCGGTCCGATGTGCATCATTATGGGTGCCGAAGACAAGGGGGTGTCCTATGACAATCTGGCGTTGTGTGACGAGTGGGTGAAAATTCCCATGTTGGGAACCATCGAGTCCCTCAATGTTTCCGTTGCAGCCGGCATTTTGATTTATGAAGCGGTAAAACAAAGAACCAACTAAGATATGAAAAAGAAATTGCTGTTGATGCTCACTCTCTGTTTATTGGCTCAGTGGAGTGTGGCACAAGCCCCGAAGTGGGTAGACAAAGCCAAACGTGCCGTTTTTTCGGTGGTGACCTACGACCAGGACGATAAGATACTGAATACTGGAAACGGCTTTTTTGTCACTGAAGATGGCGTTGCGCTTTCTGACTACACCTTGTTCAAAGGTGCCCAGCGCGCCGTTGTGATGAGCTCGGACGGGGCACAGATGCCGGTGGAGGCCATTATGGGGGCCGATGACATGTACGATGTTGTCAAGTTCCGTGTCGGCATCTCCGGAAAGAAAGTCACGGCACTCACTTTGGCTGCTGTGGCTCCGGCTGCCGGTGCGGATGTATATCTGCTGCCTTATTCCACCCAAAAGGACCGTTCCTTCACTGCCGGGAAAGTAAAGGAAGCTGATAAGATTTCCGGCAACTATTCCTATTATACGCTCGATATGCGTCTGAAGGACAAGATGGTGAGTTGTCCGCTGATGACTGTGGACGGGCAGGTCTTCGGCCTTGCGCAGAAGTCCTCCGGACAAGACACGGCTACCATCTGCTATGCCATTGATGCCAATTTCGCCATGTCACAGAATATCTCCGCATTGTCTTATGGAGATATGTCATTAAAGGGCATCGGTATCAAGAAGGCATTGCCCGATACCGAAGAGCAGGCTTTGGTGTTCCTCTACATGGCTTCTTCCCAACTGTCTCCGGAGAAGTATATGGAGACTCTGAACGATTTCATTGCACAATATCCTGCCAGTGCCGACGGTTATCTGCGCCGTGCTTCCCAGCATCTGTTCATGTCCCGTGAAGATGCTTCCATGGATAAGGTCGCCGCAGATATGGATAAGGCTTTGGAGGTTGCCGCAAAGAAAGATGATGTGTATTACAACCGGGCCAAGATAATCTATAATTATGCATTGGGCAAGCCCGAGAAAGTTTATAAGGACTGGTCGCTCGACAAGGCTCTGGACGAGGTACGGAAAGCGATAGCCATTGACGAGCTTCCGGTTTATGTCCAGTTGGAGGGTGACATCCTGTTTGCCAAGCAGGACTATCCGTCGGCATTTACCAGCTATGATAAAGTGAATAAGACCATTCTGGCCTCTCCGGCTACCTTCTTCAGTGCCGCCAAGACCAAGGAATTGATGCAGGCGCCTGCCGAGGAGGTACTGGCTCTGATGGACAGTTGTGTGGCCCGCTTTACCCAGCCCTATACGGAGGAAGCCGCCCCTTACTTGCTGGAGCGTGCCCAAGCCCGTATGAATGCAGACCAGGCGCGTAATGCCATGCTGGATTATGACGCCTATTACAATGCCGTGAACGGTAAAGTGAACGACATGTTCTACTATTACCGTGAGCAGGCTGCTTTGAAGGCCAAGCAGTACCAGCGTGCGCTGGACGATATGGCGAAAGCCATCGAACTGAATCCGGAGGATTTGACTTACCGTGCCGAACTGGCAGTGGTGAATCTTCGCGTGGGACGTTACGAAGAGGCGTTGAATGTGCTGAAGGCTGCTCTGGAGAAAGACCCTAAGTATGCCGAGGCCTACCGTCTGATGGGTATCGCCCAGCTGCAGATGAAGAAGGACAAGGAAGCTTGTGCCAGCTTTGCCAAGGCAAAGGAATTGGGTGACCCCAATGTGGATGCTTTGATTGAGAAGCATTGCAAGTAAAGGGATGGGATAGAATAAAGGCTCTGCTTTCGCAAGCAGAGCCTCTGTTTTGGGGAACTCCCCCGTGTTAAATGAGTTAAGTCTAGGTATAACAGGTTATGAGTGAAATTACGTTGTTTTATTTATAAAATGCGTGGATTTCCGGAATACTGCATATACTTCGGATTTTTTTATGAGAAAAAAGAAAATAGACCCGATTATTAATAAAAACAAACTTTGACAATCATGAAGAAAGTGATTTGCAGCCAGAAGGCACCGGGCGCCATAGGCCCTTATAGCCAGGCTATCGAAGCCGGCGGAATGGTATTTGTATCAGGTCAGTTGCCTATTGACGCAGCTACCGGAGTGATGGCTGAAGGTGCTGAAGCGCAAGCCCGCCAGTCCTTGGAGAATATAAAGCATATTCTGGAAGAGGCAGGCCTGGGCATGCCAAATATTGTGAAGACAACCGTTTTTCTGGCAGACATGTCCTTGTTCGCTGATATGAACAAGGTATATGCCACCTATTTTGACGGTGCTTTCCCGGCACGTTCGGCTGTGGCAGTGAAGGCGTTGCCCAAAGATGCCTTAGTAGAGATTGAGTGCATCGCGGTTCGCTAACAAGTCGGCCACAATGAAACTGCTGCCTCCCACGAAGATGAAATCTTCCGGGAGGCTTTTTTCTTGTGCGGCCCGCACGGCGGCAGGTACATCAGGATAGCAATGTCCTTCCAGACCTGCTGCTTCGGCAAGCTCCTGTAGTTCGCTTTCGGGCAATGCTCGCTTCACGCTGGCTTTGGTGAAGTAGTAGGTCGCTTCCCGGGGCAGCAGGGCCAGTACCCCCCGTATATCCTTGTCATTCACCATGCCTATGATGATGTGTAGCTGGCGGTAAGCCTGCTGTTTCAGTTGTTCTGTAATGTAGGTGATGCCTCCCACTTTGTGACCGGTGTTACAAATCAGGGTGGGCGACTCCTGCAGTTTTTGCCAGCGTCCCATCAAGCCTGTCAGTTCCACCACACGGGCAAAGCCACTGCGCACTGCTTGTCCGTCCAGCCGGTAGCCGGCTTCTTTCAGTAGCGGGAGGGCGGTGAGGATGGTCCGGGCATTTTTCTGCTGGTAGAGCCCTTTCAGTTCGTATTCTATTCCGGGATAGTCTTCACGGTCATTCTCCTCGGCAAAGTAGATGGGAGCACCCGTTGTCTGTGCTTTTTCCAGAAATACCGGTTTCGTTTCGGGAGTGGTCTCGCCGATTATAACGGGGATACCGCTTTTAATGATTCCTGCCTTCTCTCCTGCGATTTTTGCCAAGGTGTCCCCCAGGAATTGGGTATGGTCAAAACTGATGTTGGTGATGATGCATACATCCGGACGGATGATATTGGTACAGTCCAGGCGTCCGCCTAGTCCCACCTCGATTACGGCTACATCCACCTTTTCATCGGCAAAGTAGCGGAAGGCCATGGCGGTGGTCAGCTCAAAGAAAGAGGGATGGAGGGGTTCGAAGAAGCCACGTTCCTGCTCTACAAAACGGATGACGTATTCCTCGGGTATAGGCTGTCCGTTAATCCGGATGCGCTCCCGGAAATCCACCAGATGGGGCGAGGTATAGAGCCCGACCCTGTATCCTGCCTCTTGCAGTATGGCGGCAAGCGTATGCGAGCAGGAACCCTTTCCATTGGTACCGGCCACATGAATGCTGCGGAAACTGCGGTGGGGATGTTCGAAGTGTGCGTCCAGGGTCAGAGTGTTTTCCAATCCTTCCTTGTATGCTGAGCCGCCCACTTGCTGAAACATGGGCACACTGTTATATAAGTAAGTTAAAGTGTCCTGATAATCCATCTTTTATAATATTTAACGGAGAAGCAATCCTTTCTCCCTATTAATTTGTTATCTTTAAAAGCGACAAAGATAATGCAGACCGAACGCAATCAAGCTTGCTTGAAATTGCTTGCAGTGTAGCTTATCTTAAGCTTGTGCAAAGGTATTAACAATTTAAATCTAACGTGTATGGGAGCTAAGAAAAATTTTGTGATTGATACGAATGTGATTCTTCACGATTATAACTGTTTGAAGAATTTTCAAGAGAATGACATTTATCTTCCCATCGTAGTCCTTGAAGAACTGGACAAATTCAAGAAAGGTAATGAGCAGATTAATTTCAATGCGCGTGAGTTCGTCCGTGAGCTTGATTTGATTACCGATGATAATCTGTTCACCAAAGGGGCGCCATTGGGAGAGGGCTTAGGCCGTCTGTTTGTGGTGGCAGGCATGGTGGACTCTCCCCGAGTACGTGATTCCTTTCCCGAACGCATCCCCGACCATCAGATTCTGTCGGCAGTGGACTGGCTTTCCACCAAAAAGCCTAAAATGAAAACCATCCTTGTCACGAAAGACGTGAATCTGCGCATGAAGGCGCGTTCCATCGGTCTGCTGTGCGAAGACTACATCAATGATAAGGTAATCAATGTGGATATATTCGAAAAGTCGAATGAAGTGTTCGAGGGTATTGACCCTGCGCTGATAGACCGCATTTATTCTTCCAAAGAAGGACTGGACATCAACGAGTTCGATTTTAAGGACATCATTCGTCCCAACGAATGTTTTGTGCTGAAGAGTGACCGCAGCAGTGTGCTTGCGCGTTATAATCCCTTTGCCCATTCGATTTGCCGGGTCCACAAGACAAAGAATTATGGCATTGAGCCGCGCAATGCCGAGCAGAGCTTTGCTTTTGAGGTGCTGAACGACCCGAACATCAAGTTGGTTGCCCTGACCGGCAAGGCGGGAACCGGCAAGACCCTGCTGGCATTGGCCGCCGCATTGGGAAAACTTACCGACTACAAGCAGATTCTCCTGGCACGTCCCATCGTGGCCCTATCCAATAAAGACCTTGGATTCCTTCCCGGTGATGCCAATGAGAAAGTGGCTCCTTACATGCAGCCTTTGTTCGATAATTTGAATGTAATCAAGCATCAGTTCGCTGCCAATTCCTCTGAAGTGAAACGCTTGGAGGATATGCAAAAAAGTGAACAATTGGTCATCGAGGCATTAGCCTTTATCCGCGGGCGCAGTTTGAGCGAGACCTACTGTATTATTGATGAAGCCCAAAACTTGACTCCGCATGAGATTAAGACCATCATCACCCGTGCCGGTGAAGGCACAAAAATGGTGTTTACCGGTGATATTCAGCAGATAGACCAACCCTATCTGGACAGTCAGTCCAATGGGCTTGTTTATATGATAGACCGTATGAGGGACCAGAACTTGTTTGCCCATGTCAATCTGGTGAAAGGAGAACGTAGCCAGTTGAGCGAGTTGGCAAGTAATCTGATGTAGCGGATACCGCATTTTCTGGGGTAAAATTATTTCCATCCCGCTTTCCAACTGTTAAAACGAGGGAGGCGGGATAGTTTCTTTATAGACGATAAATAATTATTATAACATTTTTTTATCGATTTCTTGTCCGTTTTGACTAAAATAGTGTATCTTTGCCTCGCCTAAAACAAAACTGTCAAGCGAAATGAAGCGAAATTTTTTTCATCGGTATCTTTCCGCGAAAGTGCTTCCGATATGGACTATTCTATTAATTGACGTATTTATCATCGTCATATCCAGTCTGTTGGCCTATGCTCTCCGATATGATTTCAGAAGCATTTTTTTGGAATCCTCTACCATTGACAAGACCATTTTATGGACGGTTGTTGTCAACTTGATTTTCTTCCGTGTTTTCCGTACGTATTCCAATGTGTTGCGCTTCTCTTCCTTTGTGGATATCATGCGCATTTTTGTGTCATTGACGGTGTCGTATGCACTGCTGATGATAACGAGCGTCCTGACGGAAAGCTATTTGGAGTTCAACCTGGCTCCGGTCAGCGTGCTGTTCATGTCTTATATCATCAGCTTTGCCATGATGGCATGCTCCCGTGTGATTGTCAAGACTTTCTTCGAGGCGCTGAACTTCGACGGCACCCATAGTGCCAATGTGTTCATTTACGGTGCCAAGGAAGCCGGGGTCAACATTGCCAAGGCATTGCGTGTCAATCTGCGCAACCACTACCGTCTGCGCGGATTCATTGCGGACGAACCTGAGCTTATCAACAAGGTGATGATGGGTGTCAGGGTGTTCCCCAACGATGATACGCTGATTGATGTGCTGAACGACCGCGATGTGCAGACCATCATCATTTCTCCTGCCAAGATGGAGGAACTGAAGAAGTCCGACATGGCTGACCGCCTGCTGGTGCACAACATCAAACTGATGACTGCGCCTCCTTTGAGCGAGTGGAACGGTCAGGCGCTGAGCCGCACACAGTTGAAGGAAATTCAGATTGAGGACCTGCTTCAGCGCAATCCTATCGAGATAGAATAAGGTTGCCTCTCATCTGGAGGGCAAGCGTGTGATGATTACGGGCGCCGCCGGCTCCATCGGCAGTGAAATCATGCGCCAGGTGGCTTCGTTCAATCCCTATAAACTTATTTTAGTGGACCAGGCCGAGACCCCTCTGCACGACATCCGTCTGGAACTTCAGGACCGTTGGCGCGACATCGATGCCGAGACCATCATAGCCGACATCTCCAATGCCACGCGCATGGAGGATATCTTCAGGGAGTTCAAGCCCCAGTATATTTTCCATGCGGCCGCCTACAAGCATGTGCCGATGATGGAGGACAACGTTTCCGAGTCCATCCAGGTGAACGTATTCGGCACGCGCACCGTTGCCGATCTTGCCGTGAAATACGGTGCCGAGAAGTTTGTGATGATTTCTACGGACAAGGCTGTTAACCCTACAAACGTGATGGGCTGTTCCAAGCGTATTTGCGAGATTTATGTGCAGTCTCTTGCGAAGAAGTTGCAGAAGGAGGGAGGCCATGCCACTCAGTTCATCACTACGCGTTTCGGCAATGTGCTGGGTTCCAACGGTTCTGTCATTCCCCGTTTCCGCGACCAGATTCAGCGTGGCGGTCCGGTGACGGTGACCCATCCTGAGATAATCCGTTACTTCATGACCATTCCCGAAGCTTGCCGCCTTGTTCTTGAGGCCGGCAGTATGGGCAACGGCGGTGAAATCTACATCTTCGACATGGGTAAGCCGGTGAAGATTGTGGACCTTGCCAAGCGTATGATCAGCCTTTCTGGACGTACGGATGTGAAGATTGAATTTACCGGTCTCCGTCATGGCGAGAAGCTCTACGAAGAACTCTTGAATGTGAAGGAGCTTACAAAGCCCACCTATCATGAGAAGATTATGATTGCTACGGTGCGTGAGTATGACTATGACGAGGTGAAGGAGCGTATCCAGAAACTGATTGATGTAAGTTACACCTATGACCAGATGAAAATTGTTGCTGCCATGAAGGATATTGTTCCGGAGTTCGTAAGCAAGAATTCCTGCTTTGAGGCGCTGGATAAGAAGAAATAAAAAGATAGCGGTATAGTATAAAATGAAAGGGTGATAACGTCATTGTAGTGTTATCACCCTTTCAATTTTATTGTCTTCTTGTCAGTCTTTTGTCTCATTCATGTGAAGAGAAGTATTTCAGGAACTGTGTACGTTCGAAGGTATTGACCCCCTTCGGGTCGTTTACGTTCAGAATACCTTTGAACTGGCTGATGGTTTCCATACCTTTGCGGTCCATCCACAAGTTGAGGAAACGGATATACTCCTCAATGATGGTAGCTGAATTCTGATAAAGCACACTGCATATCTCTACGGCCGAAGCACCTGCCAATATTGCCTTGACAACGCCTTCGGGCGAGTGAATACCACCGGAAGCGGCATAGTCCAGCTTGTTTACGGCTGCCGAAGCGATGCCTATCCAGCGCAGGGCTTTAGACAAATCGGATTCATTGCTGAATACGTTACCGGATACTTGTATCATTTTCTCAATGTTGATGTCCGGCTGGTAGAAGCGGTTGAACAGCACTACTGCGGCGGCACCGTTGGCATACAGCTGGTCTATCAGAGCTATCGGATTGGTCAGGTTGTCACCCAGCTTCATGATGACGGGTATCTTGACCGTCTTCTTGATGTGGCTTAGGATGTCGATGTGGCGCTGCTCGAAGGTTCCATACGTATACTGTACATCCGTCTGCAGTGCAAGGATATTGATTTCCAGTGCGTCTGCACCAGCTTCTTCTATTTTGGTGGCAAATTCCACCCAGTCGGCATTCTGATAGCAGTTGATGCTGGCTATGATGGGGATATTGCAAACCTTTTTGCTTTCCTTAATCAGGTTCAGATATTCACCCAGCTTATGTTCGCGGATATATCCTACAAGGTAGTCACTGCCTTCGGGGTACATGTTCGGGTCTCCCATCCAGTCAGCCTCCATCATGATTTGCTCTTCAAAGAGTGATTTTAGCACAATGGCACCTGCGCCGGCCTCAGATAGTTTCTGGTTCTTGGCGGCGCTGTCCGTCAGTCCGGAGCTACTGACAATAATGGGGTTTTTGAGTTTCAGCCCTGCAAAAGTAGTTTCTAATGTTGCCATGATAATGATTTTTTATGGTTAATAGTTTCTTTCTCCAAAAATCTTGCTTCCTACACGTATCAAGGTGCTCCCGGCTGCAATGGCCTCGTGGTAATCGTGAGACATTCCCATGGACAGTTCCCGGAATGACTCTGCATCGGCAAACCACTTGGCTTTCACTTCATTGAAGAAGCTACTTAAAGAACAAAACTCAGTTTTGATTTGTTCGTCATTGTCCGTATTCGTGGCCATGCCCATCAATCCGCATATCCGGATATGCTTGAGCTCTCTCCATTCACCGGCTGCCAGCATTTCCCGGCATTCGTCAAAGCTGAATCCAAACTTGGTCTCTTCCCGGGCAATGTGCAGCTGTAGCAGGCAGTTGACGGTTTTTCCGGCTTTGGCAGCCTGCTTGTCCACTTCGGCCAACAGCTTGTAGGAGTCTATGCCATGAATCAGCGCTACGTAAGGAACGATATATTTTATTTTGTTTGTTTGCAGATGCCCGATGAAATGCCATTCTATGTCTTTGGGCAGACTTTCGTATTTGGCAGTCATTTCCTGCACCTTACTTTCTCCGAACACACGCTGGCCGGCACGATATGCTTCTTCTATCGCCTCGTTGGGGTGAAATTTGGAAACAGCCACCAGCCGTACCTTTCCAGGCAGTTCGCTCAGTACTTGTTTTAAATTCTCTGCAATCATCTTTTTTTTGAGTTATGAGTTATGAGTTATAAGTTATGGGTCGCAATAATAACTCATAACTTATAACTCATAACTTAAATTAAACTTCCGGTTTGTCGTCGGGCTCTGCACTGTACGGATATACATCCATAATGGCGGTTTCCGCTACAGATGCTATCTGATAGTCGGCCATTGTGCCTTTCATGCCCTCATCCAGTTTCTTCACTGCATCACGCAGGTCGGCAGCCTGCACCAATACCTGGGTAGAGGTTTTCTTTTCCGCACCGCTTTTCTCGTCCAGTGTGATGAAAACCAGTTTACATTTAAACCAGCGGTCGGCAGCTTCCTCTTCGCTGGGGAACAATTCGCTATAGTTGGCACGTTTGATGTCCGATACGGTGAACTCTCCCGAAATGAACGGCGTCATCTCTTCGATGATGCGTGCTTCCGCTTCCGTAAAACTGAGGGCATCTACCAGGTACGGTTCGGTCACCTTCTTGTTCATTCCATTTTCCATTGTTTTCTCGTAACGGATCTTACATTCAAACCATGTATGCATTGCCATAATTTTCTGTTTTTAATTATTGATTTATTGTTAGTTAAGCTGCTTTATGCGTGCCTATGCCCGCCAAAAGCAGTGCAAAGATAGCCAAAAACTAAATGGATATAAAAAGTTGCCTTGCATTTTATGTGAAAATTTTATTGGAGAACCGGGACGGTACGTATGGGCATAAAAAAAGGAGTACCGCTGTACTCCAACCTTTGTTAACCTTAA
>ERZ1106978.461-NODE-461-length-29749-cov-3.920523_pt1 | contig 29749 bp, 20 predicted proteins | sample MGYA00403689_ERZ1106978 | MGnify/ENA primary metagenome ERZ1106978 (study PRJEB35170, sample SAMEA104062434) | human gut metagenome | biome: human gut; feature: human-associated habitat; material: faeces | place: Denmark | collected 2012-08-02 ...
GACACCCGATGGTGCCAGGGATGATATCCTGAGCAAACATGAGCACGTTCATCCATGGGAAACCAACGCCAGTGAAGATATAGACGTTGGCATGAAGAAGGCTTACCAGCAGACCACCGACAGCACCACCAATCATGTTCCAGGCAAGAGCCTTCTTGTCGCGAAACAGGATGCCGTAGATGATGGGCTCACTCACGCGACCGAAGGCATAGGTGATGAACAAGTTCCAGCCCGTGGCTCGACTCTCCTTGCCCTTAGCGCGCAGGCCATAGGCGAGCGCGATGGCAAGCGTGGTGTAGGCTACAACCGCGGTGCCGGGGTATAAGATGGCGTCGTAACCGTTCTGGAGCGCGGCGGGCAATATGGCGGTATAGATCGGCACGTGCATGCCGGTGGCGATGATCAGATTCCAGAATGCGCCGATAACCGCGGTCGCAGCGGGACCGGCAACAGAGGCGAGCCAAATGATGAAATCGGCCACAAGGCCCATGACAAATTGGACGGCAGGGCCGCAGAGGCACAGCGCGACCGGCAACATCACGAGCACCGTACCCACGGGTACGATCAGAATGCGCAACATATCAGGCGAGATCTTCTTAAAGAAGCGCTCAACATAGGACTGGGCCCAGGTGATCAAGATGACCGGAAGAACAGCCTGGGTGTAGTTGACGAGCTGCATGGGGATGCCGAAGACGCTGAAAGGCTTTCCGTCCTCAACAATAGCGAGCATGTCGGGATAAATCATCACAACAGCGATGAGCAGTGCCAGCACAGGACTCGTTTTGAACTTCTTAGCCGAGCTATAGGCGGCAAACACCGGGAAGTAGTAATACGCCGCATCGCCCACCAGGGAAAGGATCCGATACAGGTCGCTCGTTTCGGACATAAAACCGGCGCCTTCGGGCCCAAACAGAATAACGAGCATCTTGAAGATACCGGCGACACAAAAGATCGGAAGGATCGGGGTGATAGCGCCGCTCACGGCATCGAGCAGCTGATTGAAGAGGTGCTTGGGCGCCAAGCGCTCCTTCCAGCTAAGCTGAGGGCCATCGAGTTCCTCGTCAATCGATACCGTGACCTCGAATCCGCCCTGCTTACAAACCTCGTCGTAGACCTTGTCGACCGTGGGCCCGACCACCAGCTGCACCTGCCCTCCGGCGTGCACGACGCTGATGATAGACGAGATGTCCTCAAGCTTCTCATCATTCGAGAGGCTTTCATCCTTGAGGTTGAAGCGCAGGCGCGTCATGCAATGCGTAACCGAAGCCACGTTTTCCGCCCCGCCCACAGTGGAGAGAATCTGCTCTGCCACCTTTTTGTAATTTGCCATCATTGGCTCCTTTGCACAATCTTGGCTTACTGTTCGAATCGGCAAAGGTCATGCCCCGAATGGCTACGGGTTACAATCCTTTTTTGGAGATGATCCGGTTGAGATGGATCATCAGATAGAGTTCCTCCTCCTCGGAGAGCGTGGCGTCCCACGTTTCACGACAATAGGAACCGATATGCTTCACGCACTCTGCCAACTGCGGAAACTCCTCACGAAAGTTCTTGTACATCTGCATGTTGGCGCTGTTCAGCGACTCGCCGGCTTGAATGCGCTTGAACAGGTACCGCAGATGCGTGGCATAGCGAGTGAAATCGTAGGAATCGCGGTCAACGATGATGCGAAAATCACTCTCGACGATCTCAGTGACATCTTCTAGCATATCGTCAAACTGCTTGGTGGGTTTGCTCGCGGTCTCGATGGCCTGAACAACCCGCGCATTGACGAGATTCATCGCAATACTGGCAATCTCATCCTTGGGAAGCCGCTCTCCGAGCTCCTTCTCGAGTCGCATGACGATAAACTGGGCAGCCTTGTATTCCTTCGGATACGTCTCCCGCACTTCATAGGCAAGAGGCATCGCGATGCGGACCCCCTTTTGGGCTCGCGCAACGGCAAACGACAGGTGATCAGCCATGAACAGCGTCGCATTGGTCGAGAGGTCGTAGGGCAGTTCGTTGGCAACGATGTCCATAACTTTCGCCGCAAACATCACGATATCCGAGGGAAGATCCCTCATGACATCTTGTCCTTTAGGATCAATGTCGTAAAACGTATGCTCGATTTTAGAAAGAGGGAGCTCTCGAGGAAAATCTCCGCCGAAACCGACGCCCCTGCCCATGGCGATGACATCTCGCCCCTGTCCGTCACGGCAAAGAACCGCGTTGTTGTTAAGCTTTTTAATTGCAAGCATGGTGAACCTCCTTTCAAGAACACTCACAGAAAAAGGCATGATAGCCAATAGCAGTGCTATTGCGGTCATGCCTTACGTAACAATCCGTGTTGTATTGCTCTTGGGCATGCCTCCACACAGGAGTAACAATCCAAGATGCAGAATGCATTATAGCGCTCTCCCCGCCCCGGGGACCATCGGGCTGGCGAACGGTAGATGTCGGCCCGCCAGCGGCCACATCGAGCAGATGGGCGTGCTTCGATCCCGAGCCTAGCCTAGGATGCGGGCCATGCGCGCCTTGAACTCGGACAGGAAGCGCGGGACATCCACGGTCAGCGCCACAAGCGCACTCTTGTCCGGATCGGACAGGCGGTGCTCATCGCAGATGGTGCGACCGCGGTACTCGCCAAGCAGATCAACACGCAGATTGCAGCCGAGCGCACCCACGAGCGTGGGGTCGATCGCCACGGCAACGGCCAGCGGATCGTGCAGCGCACAACCACCCAGGTAGGGTGCGTTCATCTCGTACGAGCCAATGTAGTGCTCGACCATGCTAGCAAATGCGCAGCCCGCCATGGTGCCCGAGCCCGTCCAACCGGCAATGTCGCGGCGCGTGAGCACCACGCGATGCGTCACGTCCAGGCCCACCATGGTGAGCTTGCGGCCCGAGCGCAGCACGGCATCGGCCGCCTCGGGATCGCTTGCCATGTTGGCCTCGGCACCCGCACTCACGTTACCGGGCACGGTCAGGGCACCGCCCATTACCACCACGCGGCCGATAGACATCACCGCCGCCGCATCGCGCTCCAGGGCAAGCGCCAGGTTGGAGAGCGGGCCGGTCGCTACGTAGACCAGATCGGGACCATAGGTGCGCGCGGCATCGATCAGATAATCGACCGCAGCGTTGCCATCAGCCGATGTCGCCCCCACCGGCTCGTAGGGCGACGCGGGCACGCTCGCGCCGCCGATGCCGTTCTTACCGTGAATGAGCGCGGTGGACGCCGGCGGCGTATAAGGCTCAGTCGCCTGCAGAGGACGGTCGGCACCCAGGTACACCGGAACCTCGGGGCGACCCAGCAGATCGAGCACCGCCAGGCAATTGTGCGCCGATTGCTCGACGCGCACGTTGCCAAAGCACGTGGTGATGCCCACGAGCTCCACCTCGGGGCTCGCGATGGCATAGGCCAGCGCCATCGCATCGTCCACACCCATATCCAGATCAAGGATCAGCTTCTTGATTGCCATTGTTCTACTCCGCTTCTCCGTCTTTATCGTTTAACCAAACCAATGTTCAACTTCGGCGCGCGTGGGAATCGATTGCTGAGCGCCCAGGCGCGACACCGTCACTGCCGAGGCGCGAGCACCCGCGGCCATGCACTCAAAGAGCGGCAAGCCCTCTAGGCGAGCCGCCGCCAACGCGCCGATAAACGTATCGCCGGCGGCCGTGGTATCGACTACCGTACTCGAAAGTGCCGGCATGCGCAGCAGCTCACCGCCATCGCCGAGTGAAACCGAGCCGGCACCGCCCAACGTGATGACCGCAGCCCCGGCACCCTTGTCGAGCAGCGCATTGAGCGCGGTGACGCAACTCGCGTCATCCGTGGGCAGAATGCCCGTCAGCACCTGGCACTCGGTCTCGTTGGGGCAGACCAGGTCGACCGCAGGCCAGACCTCCGCAGGCAGCTCGCAGGCGGGCGCTGGATTAAAGACCGTATAGAACCCCAGCTCGTGAGCGCAAACAAGCGCCTCGGCCGTCGCCGCAAGGTCGCATTCGCCCTGGGCGATAAAGACGCTTCCGGCAGCCGGGGCAATCTCGCTGGCGCCGCCGTCGAGCTCATGGGCCACCAGACGCCTCAGCGCGCAGGCAACGTCCGCGCCCGCAAGCGCATGGTTGGCGCCCGGTGACAGTATGATGCGGTTGTCGCCCTCGCAGCGAATGATGGTCGCCGTTCCCGTCTCCACGTCATCGCGATGCACTACAAAGTCACAGTCCACGCCGGCGTCTTGGAGCCCCGCCACGAGCGACGCGCCGAACGCATCGCGACCGACCGCGCCGATCATGTGCGTGCACGCGCCCATACGCGCGGCAGCTACGGCCTGATTGGCGCCCTTGCCTCCGGCGTTGGTGATAAACCCGCTGCCGCCGACGGTCTCGCCCGCACGCGGTGTGCGCTCGCACGCCACCGAAAGGTCCATGTTCATGCTGCCGAACACCGCAACGATGCCGCGATCTGCCATGGAAACCTCCTCATCTGCGGGCTTTGCACCCACCGTCGACCGTCGATTGCGCGCCTTCGCACCTCTATAACTTTAGTTCACTTTGATGTGAACGCACCCTTGAGGTTGCGCCAGCAGCAAGCATTCACAGGAGCAGGCAGCTACAATGAATACGTGCTGATTATTCTCGTCATTGGATGATGTTTTATGGAACAATTCTCGCAATCGGGCTCGCGCGGTCGACGCCGCACGGGCAACGAGCCGGCGCCGCACGAACGCGTGAAGGGCGAACGCCGTGCCAACGAACCGCGACGCACCGCGAGCCCCCATCGCGCTTCTGCCAACAACGCGGGCCGCGCCAACACTCCCGCCGCGGAGCAGACGCCTGCTCGCCCCAAGTCCCGCTACATCCCTGCCCTTGACGGCCTGCGCACGCTTGCCGTCGTCGCGGTGGTGCTCTATCACCTCAACCTCACGTGGGCGCAGGGCGGTCTGCTCGGCGTCACGATCTTCTTTGTGCTTTCGGGCTATCTGATCACACGCCTGCTACTCAACGAAGTCGCTAAGACCGGCCGCATCGACCTCAAGAGCTTCTGGATCCGCCGCATCCGTCGCCTGGTCCCCGCCGTGGTGACCGTCGTGGTGGTGACCTGTGCGCTGTGCACCGTCTTCAACCACGTGATGCTCACCAAGATGCGCCCCGACATTCTGCCGTCACTGCTGTTCTTTAACAACTGGTGGCAGATTGCCCAAAACGTCTCGTACTTCAATGCTCTGGGCGACCCCTCGCCGCTCACGCACTTTTGGTCGCTTGCCATCGAGGAACAGTTCTACCTGATTTGGCCGCCACTGCTGTTTGCCATGGTATCCATGCATGTGAGCAAACCCAACACGCGCCGCGTGGTTCTAGGCCTTGCCGCGGTATCTGCCCTTGCCATGATGGTGCTTTACAACCCTGCCGCCGACCCCAGCCGCGTGTACTACGGCACCGACACCCGCGTGTTCTCGCTGCTGCTGGGTGCCTGGATGGCCTTTATCCCCGATCGCGACCTGGCGCCGGTTCGTCTCGCCCATCGTTTGGGGCTCAATCGCCTGGCTGGCGCCGCCAAGCACGGCAAGAACGCCGAGGGCAAGCCTGGCGAGAAGGCCGACGAATCAGCCGAGACCGCCCCGGCACAGCCGAGCGCCCTCGTGCGCTTTTGGTCCTCGCCCGCATCCATCGATGTATTGGGCGTCGTGGGTCTGGTTGGCCTTGCCGCCATGGTCGCGCTCACCAACGGCTACACCGCGTTCCAGTATCGCGGCGGCACGCTGTTATGCTCCATCCTCACGCTCATGGTCATCGCGGCCTGCGTGCAGCCCCAGGGAATGGTTGCTCGCGCGCTGTCCGCCGAGCCGCTCGTGTGGGTTGGCAAGCGCTCATACAGCATCTACCTGTGGCACTATCCGCTGCTGTTGCTTATGAACCCGGTCGCCAACATCAACGATACACCGTGGTGGCAGTACATTTTGCAGGTGCTGCTGGTGGTCGCCGTGGCCGAATGCTCATATCGCTTTATCGAGACGCCGTTTAGAAAGGGCGCCTTTGGGCGCACCGTCGCCGAATTCCGCGATGGCACCACCACGCCCGCCAACTGGGTGCGCGCGCACATCCCTGTCTGCGCAGCCTGCGCTATCGTGTTGGTCGTTGCACTGGGCGGCCTGATCTTTGTGCCCGAGACGTCTGCACTGAGCGGCGAGGGCGCCGAAGTTCTGAACAAAGAAGCCAAAAACACCGCGCCCACCGACCAGCAAGCGGCCGACGACACCGACAAGGACAACGACGGCTTCCCCGATGGCTCCTACGACCTGTTGATGATCGGTGACTCCGTGTCGCTGCGCGCCGTTGATTCCTTTGACGGCGTGTTCCCGCACAGCCATATCGATGCCGAAAAGGGCCGCCAGTTTGATGCGGGCCGCGCGACATTTGAGGGCTATATCCAGCAGAACCTTGCCGGCAAGATCGTGGTCTTTGCCCTGGGCACCAACGGTTTGGTAACCGACGACCAGATCGACGCCATCATGGCCGATGCAGGAGATAGGCGTATTGTGGTGTTTGTGAACACGCGCAGCCCGCAGCCGTGGGTTGGCTCTACCAACCAGGCCATCGCCAACGCCGCTACGCGCTACAAGAACGTGCGCGTTATCGATTGGTACGGATACAGTGCTAACCGCAACGACCTGTTCGATGGCGATGGCACGCATCTATCGACCACTGGCGTGACTGAGTACCTCAACTTGATCCACGATGCTGTCAAGAAGGACCTGCCCGTACACCCCGAGGATCACGTCAACGATCCGCAACCGGCAGCCGTCAAGTCCGCCACCGACGCGCTCGTCAATGCTCTCGCTATCAAGCCACACAAGCTGGGCACCGACAAGTAACCTGCAGCGCAAACTTCCCACATCCGGAGGGGGCGTCTGCCACGGCAGACGCCCCCTCCGGCAGTTAGGGACACTCCTGGCGCAGCCAATGAAGACCTCTACGGATGAATTCCAGGCCGCTCCGTCGCTCCAGACATCGTTTCCGCGCCTCGCGCCTGCCCCAAACAATCAAAACAAGCCCTTTTCGCCGCACCCTCAAAGGTCTGTGGGCAAAAAAGGGCAAATATGAGTACTGTTACCATTTTAGTAGCAGGCAAAACCACCCAAAATGACGTCCGAGCGAACCCTACAACCCCCTAAGACAGCCAACCTGACTGGTTTAAGACGTATTGGAGCCAATTTTAATGAACATACTATAGGTTATGTTTATTATCTTCTTGAATGTAAATGCTATTCACTTAGCAACAGTACTCATATTTGGCATTTATTGCCCACTGCCATATAACTAACGGTGGCGCGCGCAGACGTGGTGTAAGAGTGTCCTGAGGTCCGTCGCTGCAAGCCCCGATGTTACTCCTTCTTGAGGCCGCGCTTCTCGACTATCTCGTCCACTATCTCCCTGGCGCGCCGCCCGAGCGCGCGGCGCCTCCCCTCTGTCGGGGCCGGCCTGTCCGCGGGCTCGGCGAAGCCCTCGGCGGCCGAGGCCTCGGAGAACACGCGCTGCTGGGACCACTGCCCCTCGGTCTCCATGAGGCTCGCGCACGTCAGGCGCAGCATCGACTCCCTCGAGGGGAAGGACTGCACGACCCTGTAGCGGCGCTTGATCTCGCGGTTGGCGCGCTCCTGGACGTTGTTGGTGCGGAGCTTGGCCCAGTGCGCCCTGGGGAAGGCCGTGAACGCCAGCGCGGAGTCCTCGGCCTGCTCGAAGACCTCGCCGGCCCTGGCGGACACCGACGCCACCCAGGGCGCCGCCTCGGCCCACGCGCAGCGCGCGAGGTCGGGGTCGTCCTGGTAGACCGCGGCGTGCACGAGGTCCCTGACGGCCGCCTTGGAGTCCTCGGGCCTGCCCGAGCAGGCGCTCTGGAGGTTGCGCTGCAGGTGCGTCACGCAGCGCTGCCAGGCGCAGCCCTGGAACAGGCGCGAGACGGCGGCCACGAGCCCGGCGTGGCTGTCGGAGACCACGAGGCGAACGCCGGCCAGCCCGCGCTCGCGCAGCCCGCCGAGGAATGCCGCCCAGGAGTCCTCGCTCTCGGTGTCGACCACGTCGCAGCCCAGGAAGTGCTTGCGCCCGTCGGCGCCCAGCCCGATCGCGGTCACGACGCCCTGCGAGACGACCGACGAGCCGACCCTGCAGCTCATGTAGGTGGCGTCGAGCCACAGGTAGCAGCACGGCGTGCCCGACAGGTCGCGGCGACGGAACTCCGCCACCTCGGCGTCGAGGTCGGAGCAGAGGCTCGAGACCTCCGAGCTCGACAGCGAGGATATGCCCAGCTTGGACGCCACGCGCTCGACCTTGCGGGTGGACACGCCGCACACGTACATCTCCTGCACGATGTCGGCCACCGAGGTGTCGACGCGCGACCATCGCGCGAGCATGCCCTCGGGGTAGTAGGTGCCGTGCCTGAGCTTGGGTATCTCGAGCTCCACGTCGCCCACGGCGGTCTTGAGCGACCTGGGGCGGTAGCCGTTGCGGCTGTTCTCCCTGCCGTCGCTGCGCTCGTTGCGGCTCGCGCCGCACATCTGCTGGGCCTCGGAGTCCATCAGTGCGTTCATCACGCCGCCCAGCACCCTGCACGCGAACTCGCGCGCGTCGCCGCACTCCTGCCAAAGCCTCGCCGCCTCGAGGGCCTCGTCGCGACCGAGGCGCAGTACACTCTCTTCTTGGGGCATCGCCTTTCCTTCCATTCGTCACCTTCATTACTCCAACGACGAATTCTAGGCGGTGTCCCCTCCCTTTCAAGAAAGGGCGGAGGCGGGGCATGCCCCGCCTCTTACACCACATCTCTGTGCGCTACCTAACTAACACCCTATAGCAGACAAAAACAGGCCGTAGCCCATCGCTGCGGCCTGTTTGGAGTCCAAAAGAGGCGCTAAGCGCTGTAACCCATCGCCTGCAGAACAAACATGACGACCGTGAGCACCGTAATCACACCGATAGTCGCCCAAGTGAGCACATTCCACACGCGGCCGTTGCGGTTAGTGCCCATAATGTGACGGTCGGCGGCGATAACCACCTGGAACACCAGAACCACGGGCAGCAGCACGCCATTGATGACCTGCGAGGTCATCATAATCTGGAACAGATCGACGCCGGGCATAAGCACCAGCACGGCAGAAATACCGATGATGGCCGTAATGATGCCGCGGTAAACCGGAGCCTCGTCCCAGCTGCGGTCGGCACCGCGCTCCCAGCCAAATGCCTCGCAGATAGCGCTCGACGTAACGCCCGGCAGCACGCAGGCGGCCAAGAAGCTCGCCGCGACCAGGCCCGAGGCAAACAGTACCGTGGACCACTGACCCGCAATAGGCTCCAGCGCGCGGGCAGCATCGGCGGCATCGCTAATCTGAATACCCGCCGGGAACAACACCGTACCGGTCGTGATGATAATAAAGCCGGCAATGATATCGGCAGCAAGCGAGCCGCTCACAGTATCGATGCGCTGCAGCACGATATCGTCCTCGCCCGCGTTCTTATCGACCACGTTGTTCTGCGCCAAGAAAATCATCCACGGCGCGATGGTGGTACCGATCGTTGCGACCACGAGCGACACGTAGCTGGGGTCATTTTGAATGTTGGGCATAACCAGATCGACCGCCACCTCGCCCCAACTGGGACCAGCCATAATTGCAGCAACAATGTAGGTCACAAACACGCAGCTCACCAGCAACAGAATCTTCTCGATGCGTTGGAAGCTACCCGACATGGTAAGCATCCAAACCATCAGCGCCACCAGCGGCACCGAGATGCTCGCCGGCACGCCAAAGAGGGCAAGGCCGCTCGCGATACCCGCAAACTCCGAAATGGTCACGGCTGTGTTGGCAATCAGCAGCGCCGCCATGGCCAGCACGCTCTTGCGTACGCCAAAGCGCTCGCGAATGAGCGAGGCCAGGCCCTTGCCCGTCACGCAGCCGCAACGCGCCGCGGTCTCCTGCGTCACGATGAGCAGCACGGTCATGACGGGAAGCATCCAGAGCATCTTGTAACCATAGCTGGCACCGGCGCTGGAATACGTGGCGATGCCGCCGGCGTCATTGCCCGAAAGCGCCGCCAGAAGGCCAGGGCCCATGGCACCAAAGATGGCCGCGATGGTCAGCTTTCTCTTGGTGTCCTGCTTTTGCTTGCTATTTTGCACGCGACCACCTAACCCATGACCGACATGGCGAGCAGCACCGCAGCGGCACAGTACGCCACGCACGAGATCATGACGGCAATGACGTTCATGGCGGTACCCGACGTATTGAGGTCGTGCTCGTCACGCCAGAACAACACCATCAGGTAAATCACAGCGCTCATATTACCAATCAGGCAGACGATAGCCGCGATGTTAAAGCAGCCGGTAAAGAGCTGCTCCTCGAGCATGGGCGCGTCGGGGAACGCCGTGGTGCGCACCAGCTGAGCGCACAGGTAGGTCACGAGCGACAGGATCAGGCCCATGCCCGTGCTCTGGAAGAAGAATCCCAGATACGGCTTGGGTTCATCGTCATGGCCGTCGTACTCCAGGAAGTAGTTCTTGACGAACGACACCATACGCGAGGCAGCCAGCAGCACGAGCGGCATGGCGCACATGGGGAACACCACCAGATGCGCGGAGCCCAGCGCCGTCCCCAGCACTGCCGCCATGATGCACGAGGAAATGCCCCACACGACAACCCAGTACTGGCGATGCACAAACCAACTGAGCACATTCGTCGAGTCGTCGGACGCGCTATCGCCCGAGCCGACGCCTGCGATCTGCAGGTCCTCCTGGTGCTCCTCGGCGATAACGTCCATGGCGTCGTCGAAGGTCACAATGCCCAAGATGTGACGGTTCTCATCGCAGACGGGGATGGCGACCAGGTCGTACTTGGTCATCTCGTCCGTTACGTCTTCCTGGTCCTCGTCGGGCGACACATAAACCAGGTCGCGGTAGGCCAGCTGGCCCAGCGTGGCGTCGCGGTCGGCCACGATCAGCGTGCGCAGCGAGAGCACGCCGGTCAGCATACCGCTCGGATCCTCGGTATAGACGTAGTAGACGCTTTCGAAATCCTCGTCGAGCTTGCGGATCGCCTCGATGGCGTCATCGACCGTCGCCGTGGCAGGCAGGGAGACAAACTCCGAGGTCATAATGCGGCCGGCAGTGTTTTCCTCATAGCCCAGCAGGTTACGAATCGCCTTCTCCTCCTGAACGCCCATCAGGCGCAGGAGCTTCTCGGCCTTCTCGTAATCGAGCTCGTCGATCAGGTCGGCGGCGTCGTCCGGGTCCATCATGGCCAGCATCGACGACGCATCCGTGTCGGACAGGCCCTCAAGCATCTCGGTCATGAGCTCGTCGTCATCGAACTCCGAGATGGCCTCGGCGGCCTGGGCGGTGTCGAGCTGCGCGAACACCTGCGCGCGCAGGCGAGGATCGAGCTGCTCGATAATGTCGGCAATGTCGGCAGGATGCAGCTCGCCGAGCGTCTTATGCGACACCGACAGCTGGATGTTCTTAGTCGAGCGATCGAGCAGGTCCATGTAGGACCAGGCGATGATGTCCTCGCCGAGCGGTTTGCCCAGGTGCTTCATAAAGCCCTCGACGACATGTTCAAGAGCGGGGCTGATTGCGCGCAGCAGACCGCGGGCACCGACTTCGGCACCCAGCAGGCGCAGCTGATTTTCGCCCGACATGGAAAACTTGATGTCGTTTACGCGCACGACCTTCATGCCCTGCGTGTCGACAATCTGCTTGTTGAGCACGTCGCGGGCAAGCAAGAGTTCGGTCGGCTGCAGGTACGAAAAACGGATTTCGGTGGCCGACGTCTTAAGGTGTACACCCGTCTCGTCGATACGGTCGACCCATTTTCGCCAGCTGATCATAAACGGCGTCTTACCGGGACCGCGGAACGCGAGCGACGTCACGTGCGGAAAAACTTCGCCGGTAGCAATGCCAAAATCGTTCACAACGCCGAGCTTTTCGCCATCGACGTCCAAGACCGGCAGCTTGAGCATCTCACTCAGATAATTCACTGGTGCTCCCCATCATTATTCCTTCGGACCGTGGCCATGCCGGCACGCCATCCGTGGACTTTTAGATATGTATACGCATGCGCGGGCGGCACACCGCTCGGCGCTCACACCCCGTGCATGCGCAAGAAGCACCTGCAAGGGGTCATCGACTGTATGGTCGAGGTTTGGATTTCACCTGCAACCTTTCTCTTGACCCTTGTTATCCGCAGTAACTATAGCATCAGCATCGCGCCGTGACGCCAAATTTATGCTCCAAACATCGCAGGCATATCAAACGCTGACGCATCCGTGACATAGTCGTTTAAGAACGTCCCCCATGACTAGTCTGCGGTGTCGTTATCTTCGGCGAGCTGGGGAAACACGGCGTTCTTGGGCATGGAAGTCTTCGTTAGCGAGGTGAGTTTTTTGCTCAGCGACGTATCCGTCTTAACCAAATCGCTCAGCGTCACGATCTTGTACCCCTTGGCGACAAGGCCATCGATGATCTGCGGCAGCGCTTCGAGCGTCTGTTCGGAGCACTCGTCGCTATCGGTGAACAAAACAATGTTGCCCGGAGTCACCGATTCGAGCACTGTCGAAACCTGTTCGTCGGCGCCGTTGAGCAGCCAATCGCCCGAATCGACATTCCACGAGACCACGGCAGACACCAGGTCCATCGCATCGATCCAGTTTTGCTCGTCAAACGCGGCGTAGGGAGCACGCAGCAACATCGTCTCGACGCCGGTCGCCGACTTAATCGCCTCGGTGCCCTTCGTGATCTGCTTGCGCACCGCCTCGCGATCCTCGCCCTTGAGCGAATCATCGCTGTAGCTGTTGGAGCCGATCTCGCATCCGGCATCGACAATCGCTTTGGCAGTAGCGGGCGAGGCTTCCGCAGCATCGCCCGAAAGGAAGAACGTCGCTGTGACGCCCTTTTCCTTGAGCACCTGCAAGACCTGCTTGGTCGCGCCGCTCGGACCCTCGTCAAATGTCAGGGCCACGTACTTTTCGTTGCCCTTGGGCGCTACGCTCGCGCACTCGACTACACAGTCGGTGGCGGGCACGACCTCGCCGCGGTCCTGCGTCTTGCCCGACTGCTCGCCGACCCATACCTCGGAGCGGCCCTGAACGCCCCAGGTTTTAACGTATTCGATAGCGCCCGTGCCCTCGACCTTCAACTTGGGCTCAATGGTCGTGACCTGGACCTCGTGCTTCTCGTACGTGTCGCGGCCGTCTTTGACCGTCACTTTCTCGCCGCCCGTTAGCTCGCGGCTATTCCACTTGCCCTGCTTCACCCGTTTGCCGTCCACCTTCACCGACAGCTTTTCGCCGCCACGGCGGATAAGCACGCTATCGTCGACAGCCAACAAGTCGCCGGCATCGTAGGTGTCGGTCAGGCCTTGATCATCGATAAGGTTCTGCAACGTGGAGCCCACGCGCACCGAAGCCTGCTCCCCATTGAGCACAATGTCCACGCTGCGATTGACATAGCCCACGACGGCAGCGATAAACAGCACGAGCGCACAGCCGACAGCGATGAGCGCATAGGGCAGGCGGGACGGTCGGCGCGGTGAGCGCCCGTTGCCGATGCGCGCGCTGCGATCGCTAAACCCACGGCTATGGTTGAGGTACATCGCGCCGGGTTTACGGTGACGTCGACGCTGACCGCTGGGCAGCTGCCCCAGGTCGCGTCGCGCCGTAGGACGCGCACCCGAGCGCCCGTTTAAGTTAGATCCGTTTTGGCGCATGTGCCCTCCCCCATAAACACAGCAAGCCGGAGCAACAGGTCTCCGGCTTGCCTCCCATCATTTGGTACGTCGCTATTTTGTAGCTTTTGACGAGCCCCCGCTCGCCTTTTGATATTCGTCCTTAAAGGCCTTGAACATACCGCGCGTCTTGCCGAGCTGCTTGCCCAGTGCGCGACTGCCCTTGTCCACGGCGGCCGATCCCTTGTCATCGAGCACCTTGGCGCCCTTCTTGACCTTATCGCCCACCACGACACTGGCCTCGGCAGCCTTGGCGGCCGCGCCGCCCGAATACCCGAGCGACTTGACCTCGTCCGAGACAATCATCGCGCCGTTCTCGTAGCCGCGCAGCATCGTCGGCGGCATCTGTGTGTCGCCCACCAGCACACTCGAGGCAGTGCCGGCGGTCACGTAGAACGTCTGCACGATACCCGAACGCGGCTTGAACTCAACGTCCGAGCAGTAGCCCACGACATCGCCCGATTCCGTGCGCACGTCCATGCCAACCCAGATGATGCAGTCGTCCAGGTTGATATCGAGACGCTTGGCCGCGGCGGCATCGTAGGTGCCCTTGACGTCGTCGACCGCGACAGCACCCTCATAGACGCCGATGGCATCGAGCGCCACAAATCGATCGGGGCGCTCGATCATGCCCGCGATATCGGACTGGCGAACCATAAAGCCCACCACGCGCGTACCACCCGGGGTAAAGACCGGAAAGTGAATCTTGCCGAGCTTTTTGGGACTGCGCGGCGTGCCGTCCTTTTTGGTGCGCTTGTCTTCGGCAGGCTTACGATAAACCTTGACGCCGACAAAATCCCCTGCGCGCATTATGCCTCGGTCGAGGGCTCCGTGGCCTCGGTGTCGGCCTCAGTGACGTTCTCGACCACGACGTCGGCAGCGGGCGTTACGTTGCCGCCCGAGATGGCGTCGTTGAGCTGCTCGCGAAGCTGGTCCATGCGCTCGCGGGCCAGGTCGACCTTGGCGCGCAGGTCGTCGGTCTTGGCGTCGACCATCGGACCAAAGTCGTTGACCGCGGCACGAGCCTCCTCGGCACGGTGCTCGTAGGTGTCGCGCATGTTGTCCCAGGCATCGTTGGCGATATCGGCGGCCATGGCACGGGTCTCGGCACCCGAGCGCGGGGCCAGAGCAACGCCGATGATAGCGCCGGCGGCAGCGCCAAAGAGCGCACCGGAAACAAAGCTGAAAGTCTTTCCCATGATCATTCCTCTCCTGCGGGCACCTCGATGCCCACCGTTTGAATGCTGTCCATTATACCCGCAGCGCAACACTTGCCGTCGCGCTCATCTGCGTACGGTAAAAGCGCAGGTACATGACGGTGATAAGCGAGTGAGCCTACTTCTGCGGCATGGCAGGCATGGCCACCGTGGCGGCCGGGTCCTCGCCGGCGCCATCAACGAGCGGAAGCGCACCTTCCTGTGCGGGACCTGCCGGAACCGTCGCCGCGCCACCGTAGACGGCAGCGGGGGCCTCATGGCTCTCGGCGGTCGCGCCCTCGGTATCGATTGCCTCCTGCAGCTCATCGTCAAAGCTCGGAACACCCTGGGGCTCCGCGGGCTCGGACTCGACGGCTTCCTCAGCAGCTGCCTCGACGCCGGGTTCGGAATCGGCAGGAGCCTCGCCTTCGGCCACGTCCTCGGCGTTTGCGGCGGCGATGGCCTCGTGCGGATCCTTGCCCTCGGCCTCGGCGCGCATACCCAGCACCAGGTTGCGCAGGCCCGCGACCGTGCCCTCCACGTCAGGAGCGGGCTGGTCGGCGTGCAAATAGGCCCAGTCCATCATAAAGGTCGCCGAAGACAGCGCGCCGATGGCCAGCGCGTCATCGGGGCATGAAAGCTCAACCTCAAAGACACGCTCATCGTGCTCGCTTACGCGGGTACGGCCGCACGAAATGCTGCCGGCGAGACCGGTCTCGTTCATGAGCTCCACTGTCACGTGCTCCAGCAGATGGCAAAGCTCGGTCTGGCCCATGCAGTCCTGGAATTCACGACCGGAATCGCCTAGGCACAGGTGCTTGGCAATCGCGGGCACCAGGTAGTACACGCGCGCCGTGGCCTCGATGTCCTCCGAGGTCATGAGCGGCATGCCGGGGTTCACCAGCACATGCGCGCAGATCTTGTCCTCGCTGACGGTGACCTTAAGGATGTTGAACAGGCCTGCCATAACTCTCCCCTACTCTTCCTTGCCCTACTCGTCGCCGTCGTGCGGGTCCGCAGAGCCCGCGCCCGGCGTCGCCGGCTTATCTGCCGAGGACTCGGAATCCTTCTTATCGGTTTCGGCCGGAGCGATCACGCGAATAAGCGAGATGCGCTGGCCACGCATCGACTGTACCTTGAACTTGTACCCTGCAACCTCAAACACCTCTCCGATGTCGGGCACCGAGTCGCAAAGTTCCAAAATCCAGCCGGCGATGGTCTCATAATCATCGCTTTCCTCGAGCGGCCAACCAAGCTCAATCGCATCATCGCACGAAAAACGCCCATCGACGAGCCACTCACGGCGCGAAAGACGCGTGAGGTACTTGTTGTCGGGGTCGAACTCGTCCTCGATCTCGCCCACGATCTCCTCGACGATGTCCTCGATGGTAATGATGCCAGCCGTGCCGCCGTACTCGTCCACGACCACCACGATCTGATCGTGCGAAGTCTGCATCTCGGACAGCAACGGCAGGATGTCCTTGGTGTCGGGCACAAAGGTGGCGTCGCGCAAATAACCGGCAATGGGCTGGTCGCCCTCGCCGTCGAGCGAGGGCTGAATCAGGTCCTTGATGTGCGCGATGCCCGCCACGTTGTCGGGATCCTCGTGATAGACGGGGATGCGGCTAAAGCCGGTCTGGCGCATAGTGGACAGCACGTCGGCGACCGTCTCGTCGTCCTCGCACATGGTGGTGTCCACGCGCGGCACCATGACCTCGCGGGCAACGGTATCGCCCAGGTCGAAGATCTCGTGGATCATACGCTTTTCCTCGTCGAGCAGGTCGTCCTGCTCCGAGACCATGTACTTAATCTCTTCCTCCGAGACGTTTTGGCGATCGTCGGCGCTCTTGATGCGCAGGATGCGGGCCAGACCATCGGAGCAAGCGCCAGTCAGCCACACGAGCGGACGGGCGATCTTTTGGAAAAACGACAGCGGCCCCACGACCTGCTTGGACACGCCTTCGGCATTGGCCAGACCAATGCGCTTGGGCACAAGCTCGCCAATCACGATGGACACGAAGGCGACCGCAACGGTGATGATGACCGGCGCCAGTCCGCGCGCGATGGCAGAGAGCGGCGCTATGCCAAAGCTCATGAGCCACGTGGCGAGCGGGTCGGACAGGCTCGTCGAAGCAACGGCGGACGAGGCAAAGCCCACGAGCGTGATGGCGACCTGAATGGTGGCCAACAGTTGATCGGAGTCGGCGGCGAGCTGGACGGCGCGCTCGGCGCGCTTATCGCCCTCCTCGGCATCGTGCTCCAACACGGCGCGCTTAGCCGTGGTGAGAGCCATCTCGGACATAGAGAAGTAGCCGTTAATGAGGGTCAAAACGAGGGTGGTGATAAGGGAGATGGTTATGTCCATCGGGAGTTTCTCGAACCTCCAAGATTCGGGACGTTAGGTAGTAAGCGTAGATAACGGATAGGGCAGTTGCGTCCGGCGGCCGCTTGGATGGGTCCGCAGGCACAGACGCGATCGCTAGATTACGAAGAGGACCACCGCCATGAACTGGAAGATACTGCCGGCGAGCACCCACAAGTGAAACACACTGTGCAGGTAGCGCACGTTTTTAGCGATGTAGAACGGCACGCCCACGGTGTAGCACACGCCGCCGACGGCGAGCAGGGCAAGTGCCACGGGGTTGAGCAGCGACACGAGCTCGGGCAGCTTAAAGACGACGAGCCAGCCCATCAGCAGGTAGACCAGGCCGCTTACCCAGTGCGGTTGACGCTCGCGCATAAAGCACTCGAGGGCGATGCCGATAATGGCGATGGCCCATACGGCAAAGAACAGCATAGGGCCGCCATCGTTTGCGAGCGTGATGAGGCAAAACGGCGTATAGCTGCCAGCTATGAGCAGGTAGATGCAGCTGTGGTCGATGATGCGAAACACGCGCTTGGCGCGCGCGGGCTGAATCGCGTGGTAGAGCGTGGAGGCTAGATATTCGAGGATAATACTGACGCCATAGACAATCGCCGCGGCCATGTGAGCCGGGCCTCCGCCGCGAAGAGCGGCAAATACGATCAGGAGCACCAAGCCCGCGATGCCCAGCAGGCAACCGACACCATGGGTGACGGAGTTCATGATCTCCTCGCCCACCGTGTAGTGTGGAACGGCCGCGGCCTTGGGTCGCGGCTTGGAACTGTCGCTCGAATCGGACATGCCGGTTACATCCTCCAAGTAAATAGTTCTCAACACTATATCAAAGCGTCTGGGTACGTGCGAAATTTGCACCATACGTGACCCCTTGTTTACCCATTCTTTGCTTGTTGACGCATCAACGGCGAACATCCATAATGCGCTTGTTTTAAGTGTTGACGTATCAACATCTTTAAGAAGAACCGTAAATGTCTCAAAGCGCACACCCCCATCGAAAGCTTAAGATAACCGCCGTTGTTGCGTTGGCGCTCGTTGTCACGTTGCTCGGATTTGCCGGCAACTTTTTGTTTGACTTTGCCCTGAACCCCCAAGCGCCGTACACCATGAAGATGACGCAGGATGGCAAAGACGACAAAAAAGGTGAGCAGCCGGATGCCGAGGAAACCGAGGCGCGGGCGCGGTTTAAAGAGAATCGCGAGAGCAGCAGCCTCACCGCAGATGACGGAACCGAGCCTGCCGCTTGGTGTTTTGCCGCCCCAGAGACCACTCACAATTACGCCATCTGCCTACACGGATACACCAATGAGCCCATCGGTATGGCCCGATACGCCAAACGATTCCATGACCGCGGCGTGAACGTGCTCGCGCCTGCCCAGCTTTCCCTTGCTCGATGTAGCAAACTTGGTGTGCAACGTGCGCGCAGGCTACGACTTTCATAAGGCAATCAGTGTGGAGCAACTCAAACACGCGACGGATCCCATGTTGTTTATCCACGGCGCCGCCCACGCCAAGAGTGTGCAAGTTGACCCCAAGCTCTACTGGAACACAGTCAACGACTTCCTCGACGAGTATTTTTAGGCAACAAGCAACGTCTGAGTTTTGTTGCCAAAAACGCCTTGTGGTCGGCGGTATTCGACTTTCCCCGCACTTCCGAAAAGCCGCCCGTGAGCGCTGTACTCACGGGCGGCTTTTGCTCGAATTACGCCACAAAGGCGCTTGTATTGTCCAATAGCTAGGCGCTATTTGACCTCGATAAGCTCGTACTTGCTCGTGCCCAGGCCGATCTTCTCGGCGTGCGCGATGCACGCGCGCCAGTCGGTGTCGGGATGCGTGATGCAGAAGGGGTCACGCGCCTGCTCGCCCTCCAGATGCTCGTGGCTGTGCTCCATCTTGGCCGCGCTATCGGTGAGCTCGGTGTTGGGCAGCGGCTCGGACGCCATGACGGCATCGGCGCAGGCCTGGTCGATGGCGACCGGGTCGAAGCTCGCGAACATGCCGATATCGTTGACGATAGGCGTATCGTTTTCGGGATGGCAATCGCAGTTGGGGCTGATATCCATAGCCAGCGAAATGTGGAAGCTGGGACGATCCTGGACAACGGCCTTGGTGTACTCGGCGATCTTACAGTTGAGCACGTCGGCCGCGGCTTCATAGCCGGGCTTGATGGCGTCCTGGTTGCACACGCCGATGCAGCGGCCGCAGCCCACGCAGCGATCGTGGTCGATAGCGGCCACGTGCACCGTGCGAGTAGCGCCGCCGGCAAGCTCGCGCTCGCGGGTGCCATCGAACGAGATAGCGTTGTGCGCGCAGATCTTTTCGCAGGCATGGCAGCCAACGCAGTGCTCGGTCGCGACGTTCGGCTTGCCGGCGGCATGCTGCTCCATCTTGCCGGCACGGCTGCCGCCTCCCATGCCCAGGTTCTTCATGGCGCCGCCAAAACCGGCCTGCTCATGACCCTTAAAGTGGGTGAGGCTAATCACGATATCGGCGTCCATGAGCGCCTGACCGATCTTGGCCTCGTGCACATACTCGCCGCCCTCAACCGGGACGAGCGCCTCGTCGGTGCCCTTGAGGCCGTCGGCGATGATGATCTGGCAACCCGTGGCATACGGGGTAAAGCCGTTCTGGTAGGCGGTATCAATGTGCTCGAGCGCGTTTTTGCGGCTACCGACGTAGAGCGTGTTGCAGTCGGTGAGGAAGGGCTTGCCGCCCAGCTCCTTGACGACATCCGCGACGGCGCGGGCGTAGTTGGGGCGCAAAAAGCTCAGGTTGCCCAGCTCGCCAAAGTGAATCTTGATAGCGACGAACTTGTTCTCAAAGTCGATCTGCTCAATTCCGGCGTGACGGATGAGGCGCTTGAGTTTGTCGAGCTGGCTCTCACGAGCATGCGTGCGCAGGTTGGTGAAGTACACCTTAGCGGGTGCTGCGGGTGCAGTTGCGGTCATAGATCTATCCCCTCGGTCTATATGGCGTTACAGACATAGAGGATGGTACCAGTTAAAGCAGAGTTAAAGTCAAGTACGGAACCTAGTCATTGGGGACGTTCTTAAATGACCAGTCGCAAGGGACACTCTTTCGCCGCCCGGCAGTTAGGGACAGTCCTTGCCAGCCGGCCGGCGAGCCGACGAATGGCAAGGACTGTCCCCGATGGCTACTCCTGCACTTTGAGGGCTTCGGCCAAGCTGACGCGCTTGATGGAGCGCGTGTGCAGCAGTGCCACGACCAGGTAGGTCGCAAAGCCGATTCCTGCGCACGCCGCCATGGACCAAGCGGGCACGTAGATCTCGATATTGCCGTTGTAGGCGAGCAACATCGAGCGGAAGATGGCCGTGAGCGAGCCAATAATGACCGGCAGGCTCAGCACGAGTGACGCTGCCACGCACAACGTGATCGAGCGGATGTACAGATGCGAAATCTCGCTATCGCGATAGCCAAAGACTTTCATGTAGCTGATCGAACGGGCGCTGTGGTCGATCACAGCCTTGGTCAGCAGGTACATAAACAGCAAGAAGATGAACACCGCAAGCCCAACCATCATGCCGATCATTTTGCTCATCATGCCGATGAACTGGTCGCCCACGGCGCGCATGTCGTCGGGCGTGGTGTCGCCGGCAAAGTAACGAGCATCGAGGTTGAGCTTCTCGTCGCTCACATAGCCGTTAAAGTAGGCGGCGTCGTTGCCGAACAGCTCGTTAAAGTCGTCGATGCTCATATAGACATTCATATCCGACTTAGAGCCCCAAACGCAGTCCTTGCCCACGTACTCAAAGGAATAATTCTTGCCCTCGTACTTGTCGCGAAGCTTAACCTTCTGACCCTCGCTCCAGCCAAACTTGTCGAGCAAGCCACCGCCAAAGACGACGCGTCCGTTGCCGACGTCCAGCCCTTTCCAGTAGCGCGAATCGGGCGAGATGCCGTAGATGGAAATCGTCTCCTCGCCATTTCCGCCGCCGCGGTCGTATTGCAGCTGGTAGACGGCGTATTTCTCGGCCTGCGCGATTGTGCCCGCGCCGTTGTCGGTCGTGTTGACCGGGTGGATGTCGTCGTTGTCAGTGTCGATCTTAGAGGCCTTGTCAATCAGGTCGATAGTCTCGTCGCGGTCACAGCCGAGGGCATCGGCAAAATCATCAAGGCGCGCATAAAGCGCATCCTTCTTGTCTTGGACCTTGGCGAGCGCGTCCTGCGCCGCGGCCAAGCTCTCGGCAGACGGAGATGCGGTCGCGGCATCGGCTGCCGTCTGCGCCGCATCGGCCGCGTCGTCAAGCTCGTCATCGGCATCCCGGGCGGCGGAAAGCAGCGCGCCGTCCACCGACTGCAAGCGCTCGAGTGCCGACCACTGCTCACGTTCCTCGGCGGTGCCCTCAAGCTCCAGCGGGGCCTTGAGCGTGTACTGGTACTCGGCGACCAGGCTCGTCTCGAGGTTATCCGCGTAGTGCGTCATCGTGGGCAGAATCGCCAGGCCAAAGAGCAGCAGCAGCGACGCAAACGCAATACCTACGAAGAGCGTGGCGAAGTTGCCCAAGTTGCGCAGGAAGATGCGCAGGCGGAAGCGCGAGACAAAACCCATGCGCTCCGGCAGCTGCAGGCCGCGCTTGGTGCCAGACTTGCCGCTCGCCTCGTGGCGAAGAAACTGCAACGGCGTCTTGCCCATCTTGCGAAGCAGACCCGCCAGCGTGATGAGGATGAGCGCAGCGGCGGGAACCACAGCGTACTTCACAAAGATCCCCCAGCTCCAGTACACCTGGAAGGGAGGCAGGCTGTACGAACCGTAATAGAGGCTGCGCATGGGCTCGGTAAAGAACACAACGCCGAGCGCGGTGCCCAAAAGCGCCGCGATCACGCCCACGGTAGCGGGAAGCGCAAGGTAGTGCAGGACGATCTCGCGTCGACGATAGCCGCTGGCGAGCAGCGTGCCGATGATGGCGCTCTCCTCCTCGATGGTGGCGTCGGTAAGGACCACAAAGACGAACGCCATGATCACGATGATGATGTCGAGCAGCGTCATCCACATCATGGAGTCGCCGTCTACGTCGTCGCGCGCATAGCCAATGCCCTGGTTGGAATCGGCATCGATCAGATCGTCCACGCGCGCATCGGCGTCGGTCAGCGCCTCGACCATATCCTGCTCCGCATCGATGCGATCTGCAGTGGAGAGATCGCGATCGGTAAAGGTAAAGGAATAGGTGTAGGCGGGTGCGCCGCCAGCGTCCTCGAGCGCGGCAAAGCCGGCGTCGCTGATCTCGGCCACGCCATAGGTGATGGTGTTCACCGTAAAGTCCGAATTGTTGAGGAACAGCGCCTGGCTATCGGGCTGGGTCATGATGCCGCAGATGGTGTAGGTGCGACCCTCGAGCTCGACCTTATCGCCCACGGCGAGGTCGTTGTTGGTGGCGAAGACACGGTCGATTGCCACCTCATCGTCCGTTTTGGGCTCCTTGCCCTCACAGTAGGACGCAATGTCCACCTTAGCGCGGTGCGCATAGGTGCGCAGCGTGCGCTTGGTGCCGTCGTCGCCGGCGGTCTTTTTGATGACGGCGTCAATGGAGAAATTCTTGTAGAGCGTGACGCCGCCGACGTCCTCCGCCGCGCCTTCGGCAGCCTTGAGTTGCTCGTCGGTGGCCTCGAAGGAGGTGGTCACGCGGCCGTCCTCAATCGTGTACGCATCGCGCATGTCATCGATAAGGCAGCCGATGGAGTGGGCCGCGAGCAAAAAGCCCGAGGTGAGGGCGATGCTTCCGCACATAAGCAAAAAGATGCCCAGGTACTTGCCGATATTGCGGCGCAGCTCGCGCGGGAGACGTTTTGCGAGGGGTGTCATGGCGCCGCCTACGGCGGCCGCGACGGGCGACTCGTTGAGCTCGTCGGCGACGATGCGCCCGTCGCGCAGGCGCAGCACGCGATTGGCCATGCGGGCGATGGCGGCGTTGTGTGTGACGATGATGATGGTGCATCCGTACTCGTGATTGACATCCTCCATGAGCTGCAAGATTTCCTTGGACGTCTTATAGTCGAGCGCACCGGTGGGCTCGTCGCACAGCAGCAGACCCGGGTTTTTGACGAGCGCACGGCCGATGGCACAGCGCTGCTGCTGGCCGCCCGAGACCTGGCGCGGGAACTTGTTGCGGTGCTCGTAGAGGCCCAGCGAACGCAGCAGGTCGTCGACATTGAGCGGGTTTTTGGACAGGTGCGCCGTGACCTCGATGTTTTCCTTGATGGTGAGATCGGGCACCAGATTATAGAACTGGAACACGAAGCCCAGCTCGCGGCGGCGATACTCGCCCAGGTCGCCGGCGTTGAGCGTGGTGAGGTCGCAGCCGTCCACCAGAATAGAGCCGGCGTCAGCATCCTCCAGGCCGCCGATCAGGTTAAGAAACGTCGACTTGCCCGAACCCGAAGGCCCCAGCATGACGCAGATCTCGCCGCGGTTGATGGACGTGTCGATGCCATCGAGTACCGTCAGGCGCGCATCACCGTCGCCATAGTGTTTCTTGAGCCCTTTGACCTGGACATAGGCTTGCTTTGTCGCCATGCTACCCCCCATTGTTAGCCTATTGCTACTTTTATAGGGTAATAGTAAACCCAAGTGAACTATTTTTGGGCGAGAGTGGGGGTTTGCTTCAAGACTAGTCGTTGGGGACGTTCTTAAACGACTAGCTGTTGGGGGCACTCTTTCGCCACCCGGCAGTTAGGGACGTTCCCTTTCTGCCGGCAGCTGGGGACAGTCCTTGGCAAGCCGGCGATTCGGCAAAGACTGTCCCCGATGACTAGTCGTTTAAGTCTGTCCCCAATGAGTACCCGATGACTAGGTGGCTAGGCGCGGGATTTGTTGTGGGCGAGGGCTAGGCCTGCGGCGGCGATGGCCACGGCAAAGAGCACCGTGACGCCCAGGTCGCAGACAATGTCGCCCAGCACGGCGGACGTCAAATCCGAGGCGAGCGCCTTGCCGATCGCGTCGTTCACCCAATACGTCGGCACAAAATGCGCCGCGGTCTGCACGGCCGAGCCCATGAGCGACAGCGGCATCCAGGCGCCGCCCAAAAACGTCATGAGCATGCCGAGTAAGTTGCCCACGCCGTTGAGCAGCTCCTCGCGCGCGCCCAAGCTCGACAGCGTAAAGCCAACGGCCAGCGGCGTGCACGCCAGGGCAAACGTCGCCGCCAGCGCCAGACACACACGACCCGCGCCGACCTCGGCAACCGCGCCGGCAAAGCCCACGACGCCCATCATGCTCGACACGAGCCAAATGCAGACGGCAATCACGGCGGCGGCCGCGAACACGGCGAGCGAACGCTGACGCTCGGAGACCGGGCTGGCATCCATGCGGCGCACGCGCTCGGGCTCGTTCATGCCCGAGAACACCAGTCCCACCGACACGATGACCGACGAGATAATCGCGTACGCGCCAAAGTTGAAGTACGACTCGAGCGTGGCGGCAGCAGTCGAGTCGACCTTGACCTGCTCGATCTGGACCTCCGCGCGCTTTGCAGCGGCATGCTCGGCGGCCTTGGCAACGTCGCCGTTAGAAGCAGCGGGCTCAAGCGCCGCCGCAGCGCCCGCAAGCGAGATCCAGCGCGAGGCCTCGGCAGACGAAAGCGCCGCCGCCATGGTGCCGGCACCGTAGGTCACATCGAGCTTGGGCAGGGACTCCCCCACGCGGGCGGCCGCAACGAGGTCGTCCTCAAACCCCTCCGGGATAAAGAACACGCAGTCGGCGCTGCCCTTGGCGCTGTTGCTCTTGGAGAGCGCGTCCGCAAGGTCGTACGTGTCGTCGCCAACACCCGTGACCAGGTCAAAGCGCGACCCCAGATGCTTGGTAAGCGCACGCGAAAGATCGCTGTCGTCGCGGTCGACCACAATCACATTGGCGTCGTAGGGCTTGTACTCGGTGAGCTGCGACGAGTTCCAGCTCACCGATGCCGCGATGAATACGCCCATGAGCGAAATGAACACCGTGTAGATGAGCAGGTAGAACGGGTGCGCGAGCGCCATGCGAAGCGCAGTCTTAAAGGTGCTCATAGCGGCTCCTTCCAAAGATCAGCGTAGCGGCGGCGACAAACACCAGCGTCATGAGGACCAGCGCGCCGGCGCGAACGGCAAAAGGTCCCAAGTCTTCAAAGAAATACAGGCGGTTGAACATGTCGCAGATAAGCTTGACGGGGTTGAGCCAGCACTCAGCCGGGCAGGCGCGGGCGACGTCGTCGGCAAGCGCCATCGCTGGCTCGCCGTAGAGGCCGGCGAACAGGGCGCACGTAGTGGCAAAGCCCGTGAGGATGCCAGACTTGGACGCCTTGCCGCCCTTAACGGGAAGCGTGCCCACAAAGAGTCCCAAGCCCGTGGCGGCAAGCGCGGAAGCGGCGCCGCCCACCAAACACAGCCCCTCGCGCCCGCCAAAGTCGACGCCCACGACCAGACGCACGTAGCCGATCGCGATCGCCATCGAGGCAAAGGAGACCAGCCACGAGCCCACAAAGATACCGGCCAGCGACGCCGTTTTGGAAAGACCGCCCACGCAGCGACGCGCGCCAAGACCCGACAGATTGGGCTGCAGGTCGATGACGCTCAAGGCGGCAAACTCGGCAGACATCATCGAGACCAGGCCAAAGAGCGCGTAATAGTAGATGACCGTGCCATCGGGCGTGGTGCGTGTCAGGCTTACGCGGCGGGTGCCGCCCTCGAGCGACAGGGCGCGCGCAACCGCCTCGGGGTCGGCGAGCGCCGCCGGGTTGTCCTGGGCAATCTGGGACATGAGCTCGGCATTTTGTGTATACGAACTTGCCACCGTCTCCAGGATGCTGCGATCGGTGAGCACCGATGATGCGCGCGAGCCGTCGTAGCTCGATAGCAGTGTGAGCTTGGGTACGCCTGCGTCGTCGACCGTATAGATGCCCGCAACCTCGCCGGACTTGAGCGCTTTGCGCGCGGCAGCCAAGTCTTCGTACTCGCTCACATCGAGCAGCTGATTCTCGCCTTCCTTGGCAAGCGACGTCGCCACACCCTTAAAGGTCGAAGCGTCCCAAGCCTCGTCCGCCACGACGGCAACCGGCACCGGGTCGATCTTGCCGTCGGAGCTGAGGTTCGCAAACATAAACATGAACATCGTGGAAAGTGCGATGGGAAAGAAAGCGCCCCAGACCCACGTGCTCGGCCGGCGCAGCAGCGTCTTGACCGTAGTGATGATGGTGTTGAACATGACTGCCCCCTAGTCGCGCAGCTCGCGGCCGGTGATCTCGAGGAACACGTCGTTGAGGGTCGGCGGTTCGGAATAAATGCGGCCGAGCGCCACGTCATGCGAACGCAGCGCATCGAGAATGTCCGTCAGGTTATGCGGGCTCGCCTCGCACGAAAACGTGAGCTGGCCTGCCGTCGCCGACAGGTCCAGGACATGCGGCAGGCTCGCGACGGCACCGAGCGCCGCGCTCGGCACCTCGCCGACCTCGATCACGATCTTCTCGCCCATCTGGATCATGCGCTTGAGCTCGTCGTTGGTGCCCTGCGCCAGCACGCGCCCGCCGTCCATGATCATGATGCGGCTGCAGATTTGCTCGACTTCCTCCATGTAATGGCTGGTATACACCACCGTGGCACCTTCGTCGCGCAGGCGGCAAATGCCCTCCAGGATGGCGTTTCGGCTCTGCGGGTCGACCGCCACCGTGGGCTCGTCAAAGAAGATGAGCTCGGGCTTGTGCGCGATGCCGCAGGCGATGTTGAGGCGACGCGCCAGGCCGCCTGAGAGCTTGCCGGGGCGGAACTTGGCAAAGTCGCCCAGCCCGACAAAGTCGATCGCCTCGTCCACGAGCGCGCGGCGGCGCTTGCGGTCGCTGACGTAAAGGCTGCAGAAATAGTCAATGTTCTCGCGCACCGTAAGCTCGTCGAACACCGCCACCTGCTGCGGCACCACGCCGATGCGGCGCTTGAGGTCGTAGCGGGCGGGCGTCATGGGCTCGCCGAACAGCTCGATGGTGCCCTTGTCGTAGGCAAGCAGCTGCAGGATACAGTTGATGGACGTGGTCTTGCCCGAACCGTTGGGGCCCAGCAGGCCAAAGATCTCGCCGGGGGCGATGCTCAGGTTAAAGTGGTCGAGCGCGATAAGATCGTCGTAGCGCTTGACGAGGTTTTCGACGTGAACGATGTCTGTCATGAGGCGGCCCTTCTGTTGATTGCGGCCCGGTACGATTGCATCATCGCAGGAGCCGCCGGCCCGCGCCAGTGAGCTTTGTCACGAGTGCGAGGGGACAGAGGTGAAACCCCCGCTCGCGCGAGCGATCGACGCCGCTTTGCCGCGTGGGAGGAATGTCACAGTTGCGCAGGCGGTCCCTCCACCACGCGCGGCTTCGCGTACAATACCCGTATGAACAGGCTTTTCGACAAATCGATCGTTCTGGCGTGCTGTATCGCAGCCGCCATGGGCCTTGCTGTGGACGCTCACCTGGTCGCGGCGTTTTGCCTTGGCGTTATTGCCACCTCACTGGCCGAGGTCGCACAGGGGGAACGCACGCGCCGCGCAAGTAAGACCGCAAGTTACGCTTACATCATCGCGGCCGTCTTCGTGCCGCCGTTTGTGCCGTTTGCGCCTCTCGCCCTCTATGACATCGCGCGACGCGTGCGCCGCGAGCACGCCTGGGTCGCGCTGGGCATTGGCTCCGTCTTTGCCTTTGCGCTCGTCGCGGGCCTTCGCGCCGATGCGCTTACCGCACGAACGCTCCTGCTGACCGCCATCCTTTCGGTTGCCGCCACCTTGCTATCGCTACGCACCGCCCAGTTGGAGCGCGAGCAGCGGCGCATGCGCCGCACCCGCGACGAACTGCAGGAACGAGCCCTCGCACTCGAGGCACGCAACCGTGATCTTGCCGACCGCCAAGACTACGAAGTCGAGCTCGCGACGCTCGCCGAACGCGCCCGCATCGCGCGCGAGATCCACGATAACGTGGGCCACCAGCTCACGCGCGCCTCGCTGCAAGCCGAAGCCTTGCGCGTGGTCCATGCCGACGAGCCCAGGGTTGCCGCCGATTTCGCCGACGTCAAACGCACGGTTGACGAGGCGCTCCAGCTTGTGCGCACCAGCGTCCACGCGCTCAACGACAACGCCGTCGACCTTTCCGTGCAGCTCGAACGCATTGTTGAAGGCGCGCGCTCGGACGGCGGCCCGCAGATTGAGCTTGAAGTTATGGCCGAGCATGCGCCCGCAAATGTCGCCAACTGCTTTGCGGCGGTCCTGCGCGAGGCGCTCTCCAACACCATGCGCCACGCTTGCGCCCATGCTGTCACCGTACGGTGCATGGAACATCCATCGTTTTACCAGCTCATCGTTACCGACGATGGCGCGGGCGGGGTCCAAGCAAGCGGCCACGGCGCCGCGGAGGGCATGGGGTTGAGTTCCATGCGCGAGCGCGTCGAGGCGCTTGGCGGCACCTTCACCGCCGGCCCGCGCGCCGGCGCCGACGGCTGGCGTGTGTTTGCCACCGTTCCCAAACAGCAAGGAGATGAGAGCCGATGAGGCTCATCGTTGTCGACGACGACCGTTTGGTAGTCGATTCGCTCAAGATTATCCTGGGCGCCCAACCGCAGATCGAGGTGGTGGGCACCGGTGCCAACGGCAACGATGCGGTGGCGCTCTACGCTGAGTACGCACCCGATATCGCGCTGCTCGACATCCAGATGCCGGGACGCGACGGCCTTTCGGCCGCGCGCGAAATCCTAGAGCGCGATCCCGCGGCACGCGTGGTGTTTCTGACGACATTCTCGGATGACGAGTACATTGTGTCGGCGCTCAAGCTGGGTGCCCGCGGTTATCTGATCAAGACCGACGTCGCCGCCATTCCACCGGCGTTGGCGCAGGTTATGGACGGTAAGCGCGTACTCGAGGGCAAGGCAATCGAGGATATCAACTTTGATGGGGCGGGCGTCGAGGGCGGCACGACCCACCGGCCCGCAGCCTTTGTCAGTCTGACCGACCGCGAGTTCGAAGTCGCCGAGCTCATCGCCCGCGGCCTCGATAACAAGGAGATTGCCGCCACCGCCTATATGGGCGAAGGCACCGTACGCAACCACATCAGCTCGATCCTTGCCAAAATGGGCCTACGCAACCGCACGCAGATCGCCATCGCCTACCTGCGAGGGTAATTACCCAACGACCGACCGCCCCGGCATAGCAAAATGGCTGCTGCCGATTTAATGCCATTTCAAAACTATGCCGGTTTACGGGGCCAGACTCAGGACCCCCATCCATACCCGCGTTTTCTGCAAAATGACGGCTCGTCTACCTGCGGTTTTATTTTCACGAATATCGGCATGGTTGGGGACTCGTAACTCAGCCCCGTAAACCGGCATAGTTTTGTTCGGGCGGCCCTGCACGAGTGTCTCCGCCAGCCTCGCGGGACCAAAATGAGCCGTTTTCCTCCGTCCCCAAGGGATCAGCCGAAACC
>ERZ1106978.472-NODE-472-length-29357-cov-7.587980_pt1 | contig 29357 bp, 24 predicted proteins | sample MGYA00403689_ERZ1106978 | MGnify/ENA primary metagenome ERZ1106978 (study PRJEB35170, sample SAMEA104062434) | human gut metagenome | biome: human gut; feature: human-associated habitat; material: faeces | place: Denmark | collected 2012-08-02 ...
GAATGGATGCTCAATTTGAGCGGTTGAGGTGCGCAATCTCGCGCGGAATACTCAACTGGTAAGTGCGGCAATCCTCGATGCGGAGGAGGTAAGCATAGATGTTGATCTCCATGTGGTGCAGTCCTAGAACAAAGACCGTATGCCTTTGTTCTCGTCACAGGCTCATAGTCTGAATCAAAAATATTTGAGAGCGCAAATACTATTTTGATAGTACTTGCGCTCTCAAATCATTAATTTAAATTAACCCATTCGTTGCTGCCAACCGTAGAATTTCATCTGGAGATAATGTTCTGAGTCGTTCCAGATCTCCATGCGCTCCCGGAAAATAGTGACACGCTGTGCCATAGTAATTATATAATTGACGCTTTGCGTATCTTACTGTATTCCAGTACTGTTGACGTGCTTTCTGTTCAGCTTTTCGTTGTTCGCCACTGCTACTTATAGGATTTTCATCCATATAATCATTTTGCGTAATATCAGAATCATTTGTTTGTGTATATGTCAAATCTGCTCTATTAATTTTTAGAACTTGAGATGCCGCAGCTTCTGTGACAAAGCAAGAAATAGGCTGTTCGGATAATTCATAGGTCATAAATAGATTTTGCCTTGCACGGGTTACTGCAACATAAAACAGCTTTCGCTCATCCTCCAAATCACCCTGATATTTAGATTTGTTTTCTTCAAAGATGCCACCCAGCACATGCCAATATTTCTTGCCTCCCACATTGGAAGCTGGGAATTCCCTCATCATCAGTTCCGGAAGAAAAACGGTATGAAACTCCAGTCCTTTTGCCTTATGGACGGTCATAATTTGCACCATATCGTTGCTAAAATCTTTGAGTGTAAAACTATGATATTTGTACTCCTCCTCTGCTTGATACGCAAGGAAACGCAATACCCCTGTTATTCGAGCAGATAACTGCCAATCTCCGTAAATTTCATCATAGTCATCCAAAATCTTTGTAATACCTGCAAGGTTTTCTTTTCGCTCCTCACAATCTTCGATGGAATCGTCGATAAATGTGATTTGTTCACAGAATCCTTCTAATATTTCCCGCAGCGTCATTCTTCCATTACGAGCACAACTACGCAGATACTTAAATCCTTTTGTTAAGAGGGTGCTTTCCACAATATCGTGCCAGCAATCATGCAATTTTGATTTATCAATATCCACTAATAGCTGCAGCGTAGTTGCGAAGCGGCTAAAATAACTTCCCGAAAAGAACTTTTCCGCACTGTCCGTCTCATACGGAATCTCGAAGGAATCCAATGCTGTAGTAATCGGTGCAATTATTTTCCCTTTACGTACTAAGATTGATATTTCCCCATACGGAATGCCGGAATGATGCAATTCGCGGATTTTATGTGCGATTCCCGCAAACTCTTCACTTTGTGAGTTATATCTGATTGCTTCCGTGCAGGATTTTTCACTTCTTTTTCCTGCCTGCATTTTCTTATCTAACCGATTCTCGTTATGGGAGATCACCGTATCGGCGATATCGACAATACGGTGAGAACATCGGAAATTTGTTTCCAGTCGTACTTGCTTTACATGAGGGTATCGTTTAGAAAAAGAAATCATATTTTCCGCATTGCTACCGCGGAACTGGTAAATTGTCTGATCATCATCTCCGACTACACAGATATTAGCACCTGCATTAGCAATTTCACTTATTACTTTTTCTTGTAGGTCATTCACATCCTGATATTCATCCACAATTAAGTAGCGAATATTTGAAAGTGCTTTTTTTACATCTGGTTTGCTTCGAATCTGTTGAAGTGCTTCAAAAATCAGGAACGAGAAATCGATATATCGGTGGCTAAATAAGCATTTCCTATACTTTTCAAATGCTGCCTTCTGATTTTCCGCCCATAATTCAGACTCGTCAAATGCGTCAATCATTTTATCTACACACTGCAAAAATAGAATAACATTACGCGGGTGTAGTTCTAACCCCAAATCACTCATACCGCAGTCTTTATAATATCTGGTAATAAAGTGATGGGATTTTACGGTATCCAAGATTCTGAAATCCCGAAAATCCTCTGCAAAATTTTTCAAAAGTGCATAGCAGAATCCATGAATCGTTCCAATATACATCTTCTCTGTTATTTCCGTTTGATGCTTACCCAATGCCTTGGCAATCCGTACTTTCATATTTTCTGCTGCTTTTTCTGTAAAAGTGAATGCCACTATACTTTCTGGCAGAATATTTTCTTTGCTTTCCAGAATATTTGCAATTCTTCGGGCAATTACTTCTGTCTTCCCGGAACCAGCACAAGCTATGATTTGCAAGTTGGAGTTTATTTCAGCAATAGCTGCTTCCTGTGCTGGCGTTAAGCTTTTTGATTCACTCATTCTTATTCACCATACTTTATCAAAGCTTGATAAAGGTTATAATTTACTTTTGCCTTTTCCAGCGCCGTTTTCCCTTCCGCAATAGAGAACTTATCTAACAAATATTCTCTTGTGTTATGAGCAAGGTCAAAATCTGGAGATTTTTCCGCAGCAAAATCCAAAATATCTAAAAACTTATTTTTAATTTCTTTTATTCCAGAATAACGAGCAGCACGGCTAAGCAGTTTTGCTTGATTGCCCAACGCTCCAGTGGAAATCAAAATATCATCAGCAACAAACATGAAGAATTTCGGCACAACAAGATCAACATCATCAGCGGTTTCTATAGTCTCTATGGACACGCCAATCTCCTTTGCCGCCGCTCTCCTTGCACTTGCACCGCCATCCCACGGGCGGACATACGCCTCGAAAGTATCTTCTATTTTACCGTTACGAATTCGCACAGCAGCAATTTGATAAATAGATTTGGACGCCACTACAGAAAATGCTTCAGAACACCAAAATGCGCAATAGTTCTCTACGCAGTCCTCATAACATTCTTTAATTGGGGAAAATTCGTTTTCAGGAACTCTTTCTGCTCGCTGTTCAATTCTTGGATAAGTAATACCTCTTTCGTCATAGAACATTGCAACTACTCTTCGCCGCTCTTCTGTCATCGGCCAGTACGGCTTTTTGGTGCGATATTTTTCTGTTTCAGATTTTTGTTTTTCCAGACGATGCTTCATGCGTTCAGCACAATCATCCTGTGAGCAAAAGATAAATGCGCCGGGTGTTGGCTTGTCACAGATTTTGAACCCTCTTTCTGTGAGAATGTCAGAAAAATCATAGTCACCAATCATTGCATAGTATTTTGCAGCAATTGAATAAAGTTCACAAGCCAAACCGTCTCTTTCGCGAATCAACTCACACCACTTTTGTGCTTTAATTAAATCTCCCGGAATGTAAAAGTCAACAAGCTCCCACAAAATGTGCTGTGTTCTTATTGCGTCCAGCTTGTGCGTAGCCAAGTATTCCCGTGCCGCGTTTTCAAATTTATCGTTTTTGGTAAGCTTATAGTAGCGGCAGTGAAAATACTCAACCGTCTTTGCGTCAAAATATTCCAGCAAAATTGGAATACTGTCCCGTACAGCACTCCCTTCCGGCAAACTTGCCGCATATTCCTTCAGATAGTTATTTTCACATGTGTCTGCCCGAAAACAGCACATCTCATAAAACACCTGATTCAAGGCTTCTTCACCCATACATTTGCTGCAAAGAAGTTGCTGTGTTTCGTTTCCGCAGTATAGACATTTCATCTCTATCAGTCCTATCTCGTTGTTTATTGGATATTGTGCCACTGTCCTCGATGATAGTATTTTTTGAGGTCAGTACGCCCGAAAAGCTGTCTAATATCAGTAAATTCCATAGCATCTGGAAGTGTAATAGCTTCTAAACTTCTACAGTTTTCAAATGCATATGCACCAATCTGTCTCACAGATTGAGGAATGACTATATCTTTCAGGGAATAACAATTGCAAAATGTAGACAGCTCTATAGATTTTATACCATCCGGCAAGCGGATAGCGGCTAAAGCACGACAGCCATGAAAAGCACCTAATCCAATTTCTCTTACTGATTCTGGGAGAACAATTGTTTTTAAGGCTCCGCATTCCTCAAAAGCTCTATCCCCGATTCGCACAACGGTATCGGGAATGGTGATAGCGATAATCCGCATTTTGTTCTCTTTGTTCTTCTTTGTGGAAGACCACGAAGCTGAAAAAGCATCATCCCCAATTGATGTGACAGCGTCTCTCCCAATTTTTGGAGGAATTTCGACTTCTTCTTCATCACCTTTATAGCTTGTGATTTCCAAAGTACCATCCTTTAATTTAACATATGACCACTTTTTCTTCAGCACCGTTACCGAATCAGGAGCCGCATTCAATTCCCGAAACATCTTCTTTAGTTCTTTCTCTTCTTCCGCAACAATATCGACCGTTCGATTCTGATAATCCAGCATCCACGCAATCATATCATTTTTTCCTTGCTCTGTGGCATAGGAAACTGCTGCTTCGCGCTGTTTTTTGGACTTTATAAAGTCAGCAGATGCCAGTACTTCCAATCCTTCAACATTGCCAATGTCTATCACCTGCTTGACGATAGCAGTCTTGTTTAGTTTACTGATGTCCGTTTCAGAAAGCACGAAGCGCAGAACTTCAGGATCAAACACAGACGATTTTGGTGATTCAAACACACTTTTGGGCAATGACAGTTTCTGTTTCGATGCTTGAAGCGACCATGATAATTCCTTCAGCGCATATAAGCACTTGTCCGCTGGCAGTCGAGTCAGTGTACTCATGATTTCTTGTCGTGAGCGTGTACTCGATTCCATCGTAATGGAGGTTCCTTTTTCTTTTAGGCGTTCTGCAACCTCGATATTTCCCCATAAGACAGCATAAAATAGCGTCTGTGGCGCATCAAAAGCTGCACGATCTTCATGAAGCAGATATTCCGCAATATCTGCCAAAGTTTCTGAATTATTGCCCACTACATTCACTTTAGGCAGCAACCCAAAGTAGAATCTATGGGCGGGGCCATAGTCTCCATCATTTGGAATGTTTTCTGCAAGCATTACAGAGTAATTTACCGGATAATGTTTTTTACCGCCTAATACAGGATACGCCGCACGATACTTCTTTATGGTATTCCCGTATGTAGGATAATAAAAAGTCGCTCCTGCTTTAATCAACGCTTTAACAACATCAAGGCTTGCGTATAGGCATGCCAACCCCAATGCACGAGCGGTAAACTCAAATGTTTGGCATTCCTCTATTACTGCGTTTACCTTCTCTACATCTCCAGAAAGTACGATGTTTTCTAAAAGTTCTACCTTTCCTTTTTCGGTAAGCTTTCGATTGTTGCCAACTGTAGTATTCATCTCTGCCTCATTTCAAATCCAGTGTGGCTATTTCGGCTGCTATTTCTTTCTGCCTATCATGGATTAACAGGTCATTGTTGTGCTTAAAATACTCTTTGCAGCCATATCTGTTGATGAATGAAGCAGCAATCGGATTCAGCGTAAGTTCCGTAACGATGATAAATATTTCTTGGCCGGTAGGAAATACACTTTCGCAAAATGTAAACAGATTAGAGAGCTTTTTGCCAGCCTCTGACGCTGTGATCTTCATCTGTTTGATGTGTCCATCAAAGCCTTTTTTGACAATGGAAAATGCTTCTGTACCACTTGAAATACCAAACAGTTGCCCCTGCTCATCTTCAAGCACCAGAATAAGCTGCTTTAGATTATTCTGTTCGTCTTTAGAAAGCGCTCCGGATTTTTTCCCCGCTGCAAGAATATTTCGCTGTTTGTCGATCACTCCGCCCATACATTCCGATGGAGTTACTTTCGATTTTGTAAGTGCCGCTTTGAATTCTACCAATGCAGCTGTCAGGGCCTTCATAATTTCTCCCGATGCGAGCGCACCTTTCAGTTCTTCATTGACTGCATCCAGCAGAATGCCGATTAAGGATAGTCGTTCATCAAATTTTGCTTTCTGTGCACGCTCTTTTATTTCGTCAGTTGCTTTCCCATCCAAAATTTTATCTATCTGATAATCTGACTTATATTTGCGAAAAAGTTCATAGTAGGCCGAAAAATCAGATGCAATTCTCGAATCCTGAAGATATTGTTCAATCAGCCGTTTGTTTACAGCGAACTTGTTTATTTCGTACAGTTTAATCATCTGGCTAAGGTCATCCCAACCACGAGCTGTAACAAATTGTTTGCCATCCACTGTAGACTCAATGCTGTAAAAATCTGATTTCTTGATTTCCAGATATGTTATAATTGATGGATGGATTCCCTTTTGGTAGGCATACTCTTTCCATACATCAAAGTCTGGTTCAATATTGATTCGCTTTAGCCTGTCCCATGTTGCAATATCAAATTCTCGGACAGAATTGTTATACTCTGGTGGGTTACCTGCTGTTACGACAACCCACCCATCAGGAACACGGTGCCTCCCGAACACCTTATATTGAAGAAACTGCAGCATTACCGGTGCAAGAGTTTCAGATACACAGTTGATTTCATCAAGGAAAAGAATGCCTTCCTGAACGCCGGTTTCTTCCATCAAGTCATAGATGGCTGCAATAATTTCACTCATCGTGTATTCAGATATATCGCACTCAATGGTCTTATACTTTTTGTGTGCGATAAAAGGTAACCCCAAAGCACTTTGACGTGTATGATGTGTCATAGAGTAGGAAAGCAAACCAACTCCCATTTCGGAAGCGATCTGTGCCATAATCGCAGTCTTTCCAATTCCAGGAGGACCCATCAGAAAAACTGGTCGCTGCATCTCAATGGGAACGATATAATCCCCGGATTCATCCTTTGTAAAATATGCAACAAGTGCATTTTTCACCTGCTCTTTTGCTTCTTTTATATTCATCACATCGTTCTCCTTATATCATCTGGCTGCAGGACAAGCTTTATTGCCCAAGGCGGAACGGAAGGATTTATATAACCTTCATCGACAAACACAAATGCGGTATGATAGTTTGGCTGTCTTGATGGGAAAGTCCCTTCACCATCTGTAAAGTAAATCATTCCTTTCAAATTGGAAAATTCACCATCTGCAATCAACCCATCAACATATGCAAAAGTTGGTCGGAAATCTGTTCCTCCTTGCCCAAGTATTTTCATATTGGCTATATAGGCATCAAATTCACTCTGTTTCGTAATTTTGATATCCTCCTGAATTCTTTCGTCGCACTGAATAATATGAAGGTTGAATTTCCTGAAGAAGCTTTCTTCCTGCTTTAGTATGCTGTATGTTTTTTTCACAAATGTTTGTACAAGAGCCCCACTTGTGGAACCGGATGTATCGATTGCAATTACGAATTCCTTAATCTGTTTTACATCTTTGTATTCTAATGGTTCTATCAAAGGAATATTCCCGTAAAGATTCATTCCATAGGTATAGAAAATATAATCGAATTCATCATCATTGAGTTTCATTCGTTCGCCCAGAACAGCAAACTTTTTCAGGAATTCCGTATAATTATATCTTTCGCGAGTAACTGCCATCAAATTTTGTGTCAGTGCACCAGTTTGTTTTCCGTGATTCCTAGAAAAAGTTTCCAAATCCACTTTCATCTGGCGTGCAACGGCAGCCCACTCACATTGAGAATTTGTGTCTTCAACTTGTCCTAACTCAGACTTCGATTCATTATGCTCATTATCTTCATCGTCATCTTCTTTGTCTTGTCCGTTATACGGCTGTTGGTGCTCTTTCGTATCTGGCAAGTCATCTTCCTGACAATCTTGTGAATATTTAGAATTACCATCTGCTTCTGTATTTTGAGGTACATTGGTTTTACCCCACTTGGATCGATACCAAATTTTGTGTATATCTGCGGAGAATATTTCCGCAAGAGTATAGACCTGCTTTTCACTCAATGGTGCATTTAACAAGTATTTATAAAGCATATCTGCTGTCATATACTTTACTTTTTTCTTGAAATACTGGAATGCTTTCTGCTGCATTTCCGCCGATTTGATTTCAAGTGCTGGAATCGCCATATCAAAAATCGTATATTCAACTGCAATATCACATGACAAGTCCCATAATATTTTGTTAACAGTAGAACTTACCCAAAAATGCTGATATACGCAATGAAGGATCATATGCAAATACTGCCGTGGTATTCTGGCTTGTTCTTCTGAGAAGTTACGCAAAACTACTATCGGATCATAGTAAATACAAGTTCCATCAACTGCAACTCCATTTAGCTTTGGGACTTTCTGCAAGTCCAGCATACTAATAGGCTTATCCATAAACCGCAAATTGAGAGCCAGTGTATTTCGGGAAAGAAACAGAACATCCTGTGCTAACTTATCAATATTTTCTATCGACATAGGTTCACCGTTACATTTTCTATTTGATTAGCATACAGCTACTTATCTGAATTTATCTTGTTTTATCAGTTTACATGAACCGAAATATGTCCATAGTCTGTATCGAAATCATCGATATACTCTGACTGACCGTTAACAAGAGGATTGGCAATCATATAAACTTCAAACTTTTCACGCTCATCCATAGACAGCGTTAGCTTATATGCATCTTGTAACCAGTAAGAATCGCCATCAAGCGAGTCGGAACCCCAATCCACACAATCCGCCTTTTGAATCTTGTCCTGTGTTGTAAAGAAAATATCAAATAGCTTTTTGTTATCCTTCTGCTGCATGAAAAATGCTGCAGAGCAATTGGCTGGAATCTCATAATTTAAAGGAACATTTTTCAGCTGATCATCCCAATAAAACCAGCCATTTTTATAGCCGCGCTGATGTTGTATTTCAGACAATTCAGGGATTCTCCACTCGTTTCCTGCTTTGATAGCGTCTCTAATCCTTCCTCTTCGAATCCACTGGCGTACAGTGCTTGGTTTAACATCATATGCAACAGCATATTCTGCACAGCTCATGGTTTTAGCAGATTTTTTTATTAACTCAAAACAAAATTCAGTGTGACAATTGTAGCCGTACTCGGTAGCTTCCCACTTTGCATGGCAGAGATAGAGAGTAATGCCTGAAGTATTCATAATATAGGCATAATACCACCAGTGATCTAACTTTTGCGGAAAAATTGTTGTCTCGACTTTGCCGTGAAATTTCGACAGCAAGTGCTCTACATTACGATAAAACGCTTGCGTATGAGGCGGTTGCTCTTGCTGGGCTTCCATTTGATAGCGCATTTTTGCATTATCAATACTTGCAAGAAGCTGCTCTTTGGAACGAAGTACGGTTATCCCAAAATCAAATTCTTCAAAATCCGCACCAATTATTTCTTCACGTTCAGCTTCGTTTTTCATCTGCCAAAGTTCATCATCTGTAATTTCATTCCAAAACTCTGGGGTATCCGTAGAATAAATGGACTGCACTTCTTCTAACAGTTCCTCATGCGTCATCTGCTGTTTAGAACTCATCAAAATCAGTTTAACTTTAGGCATTTGTCTTTCATGATTCATAGTACTACCTCCACGGATATTTGTATTGCTACGCTACAGATATTGTAACGCGTCAATACAAATATGTCAATGCTATTTCACAATGAAAAGCAACTCGATTCGCTACTGTCTAAAAATTTCTACAGATCTATCAGTACTACATTATTTTGCGAATCGGATAAGTGGGTTCGATACCCCATTAGTCCAATATTTTCTCAAATTCTGCCCACACAAAAGCAGAATGCTTTTCATGTCAGCAGCGATATCACATTCATTGAAAATTCTACAGAACATTATAATTTTGTCTGTCCTTACTCTTTGATTATGGCATCCCACAGCCTGCGTTTTTCACTCGCTCAATTTGTTCAGTTGCTCCGCCAAATAGAGTAATCACCTGCAGAAAATTATTACAAAGCCTCGCCAAATCACTCTGGCGAGGCTTTTCCCTTGACCACATAAAAATCTTGTGTATTGCAGGAAAACTAAAAAAATTCTATCGGCAAAGTTTAAGGGGCGCGATTTATAGTAAATCGTGCCCCTTAATTTGGCATTACTCTAAACGGTCTTTGGTGTTGTCCTTGTGCGTGGATAACTTAAGTGTGCCGTTTTTTTGATATAATGGATCAGTCATACTTGAGTTGTCCGGCAGTCAGCTGTGCCGATGGCTTGGCCGCCTTAAAATCCCGCTAATTCTCCCTGCATGATCAAGAAAGTGTATTTGAAAAAGTGCACGATGTGACTTGAACTTTCTCCCCTGCTTTTTGATATGATGCACAAATGTCCGCCAGTGAACGCCATTCTTGCCAAAAATGAAACCAAAAAGGGCCATAATCAGGCCGATATTGTGCAAAATGCGTGTTTATTGAAAGAACATTTGGCGGAAATGTGTATTGAAAACAAACACTGTCCGTCATACAATGACAGTATAGTTGATTGTGGTTTTTGAATCATAGACAAATAGGGGGATTATTATGGTAACTTTACAGATGATCCAGGAAGCCCAGGAGTCTCTGAAGGGCATTGCCCGCAAGACTCCGCTGGAAAATGCCAATCGGCTGGGCGAAAACATTTACATCAAGTCTGAGAACCTGCAGCTCACCGGCGCTTTCAAGATCCGCGGCGCCTACAACAAGATCCGTTCCCTGACTCCGGAGGAAGCTTCTCACGGTGTCATCGCCTGCTCCGCCGGCAACCATGCTCAGGGCATTGCTCTGTCTGCCACGAAGCTGGGCATCAAGTCCGTGATCTGCATGCCCGAGGGCGCTCCCATCTCCAAGGTGGAGGCCACCCGCAACTACGGCGCTGAAGTGGTTCTGGTCCCCGGCGTTTACGATGACGCCGCCCGTGAGGCCGAGCGTCTCTCCAAGGAGCACGGCTACACCTTCGCGCATCCCTTCAACGATCCGTATGTCATTGCCGGTCAGGGCACCATCGGTCTGGAGATTCTGGAGCAGCTCCCCGAAGTGGAGCAGGTCGTGGTCCCCATCGGCGGCGGCGGTTTGATCTCCGGCGTGGCTTTCGCCATCAAGCAGCTCAAGCCCTCCTGCAAGGTCATCGGCGTGCAGGCCGGCGTTGTGGCTTCCATGTATGCTTCCCGTCAGGCTGGTAAGGTCACCACTGTGCCCGATGCCGCGACCCTGGCTGACGGCATCCATGTGCTGACTCCCGGCAGCCTGACCTTCGAGATGTGCCAGAAGTATGTGGACGAGATCGTCACCGTCAGCGAGGACGAGATCGCCGCTGCCATCCTGGCTCTGCTGGAGGTCCAGAAGACTGTTGCCGAGGGCGCTGGCGCTACTCCCGTGGCTGCCTGCATGTCCGGCAAGGTCGACACCACCAAGAAGACTGTGTGCGTGGTTTCCGGCGGCAACGTGGACGTGACCACCCTGTCCCGCGTCATCACCCGCGGCCTGACCTACGGCGGCCGTCTCACTACCATCACCACCAAGCTGGCTGACCGTGCCGGCAGCCTGGCCAACCTGCTGAATGTTGTCGGCGGCACCGGCGCCAACGTGGTCCGCATCCATCACGAGCGTGAGGATGTCAACTCTGAGGTCAACGCATGCGTGGTGTCCATGGTCCTGGAGACCCGGAACGCCGATCACGTGCAGAAGATCAAGGATGAGCTGACTGCAAAGGGATATTCTCTGCTGGACGCGTAAGCGGCAGCAGCTGGATATAAAAGAAGAGAAAAAAGGAAAATCAGAAAAGGAGGATGTCCGTGTGAGATCACACGGACGAGAGAAATGAAAGAAAAGAAAAAGATGAGCCTGTTGCTCAAACTGGTCATCGCCATCGTACTCGGTATCGTGGTCGGTTTCGTGACCCCCGGTATGGGTGCCTTCGGTGAGGTCATCATCCGCATCGGCGCTACCTACAACAGCATCTTCGGCAACTTCCTGAACTTCGTGATCCCTCTGATCATCATTGGCTTCGTCGCCCCCGGTATTGCTGACCTGGGCGCCGGCGCTGGTAAGACCCTGGCCGCTACCACCGGTGTGGCTTACGGTTCCACCATCATCTCCGGTACTCTGGCCTTCGTTGTGGCTTCCCTGCTGTATCCCCACATGGTCCACGCTGGCATGTTCATGGAGAACGCCGCCAACGCTGAGGAGACTGTGCTCTCCGGCTACTTCACCATTGAGATGCCCGCCATCATGGGCGTTATGACCGCTCTGCTGATGGCCTTCATCCTGGGCCTGGGCATGGCTGTCATCAAGGGCAGCACCATGAAGACCGTGATGAACGAGTTTGCTGAGATCATCGACAAGCTGGTCAGCAACATCGTCATCCCCCTGCTGCCCTTCCATGTGTACGGTATCTTCGCTAAGCTGGCTTATGCCGGTACCATCGTGGAGATCATGGGCTCCTTCATCAAGGTGTTCGCTATGATCCTCGTTCTGCACTGGGTCATCATCGTGTTCCAGTACACCGTGGCCGGCAGCGCTGCCAAGAAGAATCCCTTCGCTCTGATCAAGAACATGCTGCCCGCTTACACCACCGCTATCGGCACCCAGTCCTCTGCCGCTACTATCCCTGTTACCACCCAGTGCACCAAGAATAACGGTGTCTCTGACGGTATGGCTGAGTTCGTGTGCCCCCTGTGCGCTACCATTCATCTGTCTGGTTCCACCATCACCCTGACCAGCTGCGCTATGGCTGTTATGGTGATGACCAACCAGTCCATCGGCTTCGGCAAGATGTTCCCCTTCATTCTGATGCTGGGCGTGACCATGGTTGCTGCCCCCGGCGTCCCCGGCGGCGCTGTCATGGCTGCTCTGGGTATCCTGCAGTCCATGCTGGGCTTCGATGAGACCATGTGCGGCCTGATGATCGCTCTGTACATCGCCCAGGATAGCTTCGGTACTGCTTGCAACGTCACTGGCGACGGCGCTATCGCTGTCTTCATGGACGCTATCACCGGCAAGAAGAAGGCCGCTGCAAAGTAATTATCCATTTTCTCTTCTCTTATACATGCTTTCTGTTTTGGAAAGGGGAGCGCGGACAGTCCATTGGACTGTCCGCGTTTCTCTTTCTTTTTTCTGCAATTTGGAACGAAAGCGGAAATGACGCTTGCGCTGACGGTTAAAATAGAGTAAGATGAAGCCAATCAGCAAGCCCTTTGGAAACCGTTGTAAAAGTGGAGGTACTCATTATGAAGTGGATCATTGTTCCTATCCTCGTTGCGCTGCTCCTGATCCTGGTTGTCAGCAATATCGTCATTGTTCAGCAGTCCCGCGCCTACGTGGTGGAACGGCTGGGCGCGTTCCGCACCGTTTGGAATGTAGGCCTGCATCTGAAAGTGCCTTTTATCGAGCGCGTTGCCAAAAAGGTGAGCTTGAAGGAGCAGGTGGCGGACTTTGCCCCCCAGCCTGTGATCACCAAAGATAATGTCACCATGCAGATCGACACGGTCATCTACTTCCAGATCACCGATCCCAAGCTCTACACCTACGGTGTGGAGCACCCCATGAACGCCATCGAGAATCTGACGGCCACCACCCTGCGAAACATCATCGGCGATATGGAGTTGGACCAGTCCCTTACCAGTCGTGATACCATCAACTCCCGGATGCGCTCCATTCTGGACGAGGCCACGGACCCCTGGGGCATCAAGGTCAACCGGGTGGAGTTGAAAAACATCATCCCGCCCAAAGAGATCCAGAACGCCATGGAAAAGCAGATGAAGGCGGAGCGGGAGCGCCGTGAATCCATCCTTCAGGCCGAGGGCCAGAAGCAGAGTCAGATCCTGGTGGCGGAGGGCGAGAAGCAGTCTGCCATCCTGCGGGCCGACGCCGCCAAGCAGGCAAAGATCATGGAGGCCGAGGCGGAAAAGACCGCGAAAATTCTGGCGGCTGAGGCAGAGAGTGAGGCCATTATGAAGGTCCAGCAGGCCACGGCGGATGCCCTGAAGCTGCTGAACGAGGCTGCGCCCAACGATCAGGTGGTGAAACTGAAGGCATTGGAGACCATGACCAAGGTGGCGGACGGCAAGGCCACCAAGATCATCATCCCCAGCGAATTGCAGGGCTTGGCGGGTTTGGCGGCCAGCGCCAAGACCGTGTTCGAGTCCGAAGAACCCAAGGCATAAACAGTGAAGCAAAGCAGTCCCGCGGCCCAAAAGCCGCGGGACTGCTCCTGTCAAAACTGACCTTATCAAATTTATAAGAACTGGCATTTGCCACAAAGTCAATTACATGCTATGATAGCTTCAACAAACAACTTAGGAGTGCTTTTTATGAATCGGAATGAGAAGAATGTCAATAAGCTGACCATGCTGGGCATGATGACGGCATTGGTGTTTGTCAGCAACTATCTGCGGATCACCATGCCCATCGCCATCGGCGGCCGCACCTCCTTTACTCTGGCCAACATCATGTGCTGCCTGTCCGGCTTGCTGCTGGGGCCTGTGGGCGGTTTTGCCTCCGGCTTGGGTTCCGCCATCTATGACCTGACCAACCCGGCCTACGCTCCGGAGTGCTGGATCACCTTCCTCACCAAAGGCGTTATGGGTATGGTAGCCGGCCTAGCCATGAAGGACCGGGAGACGCCTGCTTACGGGCGCTGCACCGTCTCCGCGGCTCTGGGCTGCGTGGCCTACTACATTCTCTATTTCTTCAAGTCCTTTGCGTATGACGGCCTGCTGATGGGTGGCCTTACCGCTTCCGTGGCGGCGGCGGCTCTGCCTCTGAAGATCCCCGCTTCCCTGTTCAACGGCGCGGTGGCCATCATTCTGGCGCCCCCGCTGTGCGTGGCTCTGCGGCGGTCCCTGAAGCGGACGCATATTCAGCTTCCCTGATTTTCGGCCTTCCTTGTCCCGGTCCCTTTGTGAAGTATCACATGGGGGCCGGGCTTGTTTTTTTGCTCAGAAAGAGTATAATAAAACTCCAATTTGATGTTGGAAAGAGGAGAACTGAATGAACGAATATCTGGATTTGTTCGGAACCTTTGCCAAGGTGGGCGTGATGACCTTCGGCGGAGGATATGCCATGCTGCCCATTCTCCAGCGGGAGGTGGTGGAGCATAAGGGCTGGGCTACAGAGGAGGAGCTGATGGATTACTTCGCCATCGGCCAGTGCACCCCCGGCGTCATCGCCGTCAACACCGCCACCTTTATCGGTCAGAAGCACCGGGGCTGGTTAGGAGGCATCGTGGCCACGCTGGGCGTGGTGTTTCCTTCTTTGGTCATTATTTCGATCCTGGCGGGATTGATCACGAATTTCTCCCATTTGGCCTGGGTGCAGAACGCCTTTGCCGGGATCCAGGTATGCGTGTGTGTCCTGATCTTCAACGCCGTGCTGAAGCTGCTGAAAAAATCTGTGGTGGATAAGCGGACGGTGGCCATTTTCCTGATCGTCATGGCGGGAAGCTTGTTCCTGCATATTTCTCCGGTGTGGTTTGTGGTGGTCTCCGCTGTGGCGGGGATTTTGCTGAAAAACCTGGAAGGGAGGGCTGCGAAATGACCTATCTGCGTCTTTTCTGGGAATTTTTCAAGACGGGGCTGTTCGCCGTGGGCGGCGGTATGGCCACCGTGCCCTTCCTGAAAAACATCGGCCTTGCTACTGGCTGGTACAGCCAGACGGACCTGATGAATATGCTGGCGGTCTCCGAGTCCACTCCCGGCCCCATCGGCATCAACATGGCCACCTATGTGGGCTTCACCGTGGCGGGCATCCCCGGAGCGGTCATCGCCACCATCGGTGAGGTGACGCCCTCTATCATCGTCATCTTGATCGTGGCGGCCATGCTGACCAAGTTCAGGAACAGTAACTATGTGGAGAACGCCTTTTACGGCCTGCGGCCCGCCTCCAGCGGCCTGATCGGTGCGGCTTGTGCCGGCGTTGTCTTACAGGTGCTTCTGCGCGTCACCAGCACTGCAGTCCCGGATTCTCTTTTTATGCGGTTTTCCTGGGACGGTACGGTAAGCTGGATGGGTCTGGCGCTGGCGGCGGTGCTGCTGGTGCTGACTAACTGGGTGAAGTTCACGAAAAAGTGGCATCCCATTGTGTTCATCGGCCTTTCTGCAGCGGTAGGCGTGGTGTTCCGGTTCGGCGGTGTGTAAAAGATGAAAAAGTGCCTGAGATTTCAAATCTCAGGCACTTTTTTGCGTTCTTTGTTCAGAGCGGCTGCGCGGACAGACCGCACAGTTTCCGCAGGACTTCCACCGCCTCATCCATGATCTGGGAGAGGGCCAGGTCACGGACGCCGACCACGATCTTGCCGCAGTTGGAATTCACCGGCAGCAGTACCTTCTGGGCCCGGCTCTGGCCCACGGCCACCGCCATAGCGGGGGTGATCTCCCCCATAAGGGCATCCGCCATCAGAATACCGATGGGACCGGCGATGATGTCCGCATCCCGGCAGGCCACCAGAACCGGGTTTTCTCCGGTGGCGCCCCGCTGGGCCCCAGCCTTCATCATGGCGGCAGTGGCGATGGCATTGGTACCTACCGCCAACAGCTCCAAGGGAAGTCCCGCCGCCCGGATCCGTTCTACCAGCAGCGCCCCTGTGCGGCCGCTCTGGCCGTCGATCACAACGAGCTTCATCGTATTTCCTCCTTTAAAGCCAGCGTACAGCGGCCCTGCGTGTCTGTTTCGTGAAAATAAGTTTGCTCCAAGGGGACCCAACGGTCAAAAAACTGCTGACCCCACTCCGGACCGTTGCGCTTCAGTATCCGGCTCCGCTGGGTTTCCGGGGAAATGTCCAAAAAGACGGACAGATCGTAATAACGGGCCAATTCCGGGTGAAAGCTGTAGCTGCCTTCCACGATATTCAGCCGCCCCGGCAGGACGGTCACCGGCTCCCGGAGGGACAGGGTGCGGCAGTTGAAGGGACGGTAAACGGCGGCTTTGTTCCGACTGATAGGAATCAGAATCTCCGATTCCAACCGCTCCCGGTCCAGATTGCCGCCGGGCTGGGCGTAGCGCGCGGCGGTCCGTTGCTCCGGACGGAGGAAGAAATCGTCGGCATGGAACAGCGCCGTATCGGGATAAATCGCCGTCAGCAGATCTGCCAGAGTGCTTTTGCCGCTGGCGGCGCCGCCCTCAATGGCCAGCAGGACCCGAGGGTTTTCCGCCAAGGCCCGGTCAATGGCCGCCAGAAGCGGCAGCAGGCGGACATAAGTGCGGTGCAGCACCCGGTAAGCTGGACGGTAGGCGGCCCGGTATTCCTCGGAGTGGCGGCAGGCGGGAAAACCGTTTTTTCGCCAGTCATCCAACTCCGCATCGGCCTCTGCCGTGGAATAGGGCAGAGCGCCGGAGTGAATCAGCCGCCGCAGGACCGTTAGCTTTTCCTGCAAGGCATCCGCATCCCCATGGGGCATAGCGGCAGACCGGGCAAACATGCGAGATAGCGTTTCGGGGGTCAGGCCGTCTGCCAGAACGCCCAGATGCACCCGGGACCAGGGACCGTCCAGTGCTTCAATCCCCCGGCTGCACGGTCCGGCTTCCGCGGCCTCCCTCCGGATACCTTCTGCGGCGGCAGAGGTATCCGTGATCAGGTGTCCGCAGCCAAAGACGCTTTGGTAGAGGGCTTTGCGCAGATCCTGAAGCTGGGACGCGGGATGCCCGATATATTGTTCCAAAAGGAATTGTTCGGTAGACGCAGGACTCATAAGTGCCTCCTTGCACGATCGTTTGCCCTATTATCATAGCATCCGACATCTGGACCTGCAACCGCTTTTTGGGACAAGATTCCGCTTGCTTGGGAAAATAATGCCCTTTGATGACAAAAAAATACAATCTCTTCGACAAAATGCGACATAAAAGCAGCCGGAAATTTTGTATGATAGAGCCGTATTCCGAAATTGCAATTCATTCGGAAAAGAAAGGATACTATATGAACCATACACTGACGAAAGAATACCTGCTTCTGTTCAACGCATTGACAGATACCGAAGAAACGCTCCGACAGCTCCGGGAGGACCTGATCGCCGTTCAGCGGCAGGCGGAGGAACTGTTTCTGTCCGATACGCCGCAGGACGGTGAGATAGAGGCGGAGACTCCGTAAATAAGACCCGTGACAGGCGGTAGCCGGTGTGCTATAATGAAGAAACTATTTTTCGGGAGGTTTCTATGCTGCACATCGGCTGTCATTTATCATCCTCCAAGGGCTTTCTGGCTATGGGCCGGCAGGCATTGGAACTGGGGGCGGACACCTTTCAGTTTTTCACCCGGAATCCCAGGGGGAGCAAGGCCAAGGAACTGGACCCTGCGGACGCGGCGGCGCTGGTGGCGCTCATGAAGGATCACTGCTTCGCACCGATCATCGCCCATGCCCCGTACACCCTGAATCTCTGTGGCGCGGAGGAACAAAACCGTCTTTTCGCACGGGACACCATGGCGGACGATCTGCGCCGTATGGAGCACATACCGGGGCAGCTTTACAATTTCCACCCCGGCAGCCATGTGGGACAGGGGACCGAAGCCGGGATCACCTATATCGCGGAAGGACTCAACGCCATCCTGACCCCGGAACAGTCTACAACGGTATTGCTGGAGACCATGGCCGGGAAGGGCAGCGAGGTAGGCGGTCGCTTTGAGGAGCTACGGGAGATTCTGGATCGGGTGGAACTGACGGGGAAGATGGGCGTCTGTCTGGACACCTGCCACGTTTCCGACGCCGGGTATGACATCATTCACGATCTGGACGGCGTTTTGACGGAATTTGACCGGGCCATCGGACTGGAGCGGCTGCGGGCCATTCATTTGAATGACAGTCTGAATCTCTGCGGCGCCCACAAGGACCGCCACGCCCGGATCGGGGAGGGCTGCATTGGACAGGAAGCGCTGGCCCGGGTGGTGAATCATCCGGCGCTGAAAAATCTACCCTTCTGCCTGGAAACACCCAATGAGCTGCCCGGCTATGCCAAAGAGATCGCCCTGATGCGAAGCCTCACGGAATGAATTTGGATAAATGGTATTGAGATAGAGGAACGTCCGACACAAATGTGTCGGGCGTTTTTTCATTGGATGGTCATTTTTCGGACCCGTGGCGCATAAGGTTGTCCCAAGAGGTGAAGCAAATGGAACGAAAGAGGTTTGCAAGGCTCTCTCAGCGGTTGGGCGCGCTGCTGCTGGCGGGCGCGACACTGTGGACCGTCTATGCCACGGCGGGCAGCGTTGACGCCGCCGGAGCGTGGATGGCCGTGAAGAGGGAATTGCCACTGGCGCTGCTCCAGTGGCAGTTAGGGGACATGGGGCAGAGGGACGGCCTTTCGGCGCCGTCCGTGATGATGCTGAGTCAGGCGCCGATCTTGCTTTCCGCCCGCGGGGAGATCTCCGACCTGCGGCGTCAGGCGGCGGAGGAACCGGAGGACGAACGCCCCGCCCCTGTGACCCAGCCGGTGCGGGAGGAGTCCCAGCCCGCTCCGGTGACAGCTGGGGCAGACAACGGCGTGACGGCAAAGACCCTGATCCCCACAGACCCCAGCGGCTATACCGTCTGCGGGAAGGTCTACATCCGAAACACCACCCAATATACCCTCTCCAACGAGGAGCTGCTGAAGCCCTTCGCGGCGGAGCTGACCGGCGAAGCGCCGCAGATCCTGATTCTGCACAGCCACGGCAGCGAGGGCTATACCCCGGCGGTGGATGACGGCATCGTCTGGTCCGGGGACCACCGCACCACGGACTCCCGGTACAATGTGGTTCGCATGGGGGACGCCATGGCAGAGGTATTTGCTCAGGCGGGGATCTCCGTGCTCCATGACCGGACCCTGTATGACTATCCGGAGTACGCCGGGGCCTATGACCGCTCTCTGGCGGGGATCGACCGGTATTTGAAAGAGTACCCATCTATCCGCTTCGTGCTGGATGTCCACCGGGACGCTATCGAGGCGTCCGACGGCAGTCAGGTGAAAGTGGTGTCGGAGATCGAGGGACAGGGGACGGCGGCGCAACTCTCCCTCATCATGGGCAGCGACGGCGGCGGACTGAGCCATCCCGACTGGATGGAGAATCTGCGGCTGGCGGTGGCGGTGCAGGAGCAGGCGCTGACGGACTATCCCACGCTGATGCGGCCTCTGCTTCTGCGGAATTCCCGGTACAATCAACACGCCACCACAGGTTCTCTGCTGGTGGAGGTGGGGACCGCCGGAAACGCCCCAGAGGAGGCGGAGCTGGCCGCCCGCCTGTTTGCGGCAGAGCTGGCAAAAACGCTGGAGGAACGAAGCAAGTAGGGAACTGCCCGGCAACAGCCGGGCAGTTTTTGCGGAATCACAAGGGCGTGCACAGCACTTTTTCCATATATTGTTAATAATTTGAAAAGATTCAGACAAAAAGTTGCGATGCTAAGGTGAAAAATGGTATGATAAATCCATCAAGTGATCATCAGAGAAGGAGGCGGTGCGTTTGTTTGCAGGACTGCGGAAGAAGTGGCGGGACCAGATCGGCCAGACGAAAACGATATTGGGTGAAAAGGTGAGGGAGGCGCTGGCCTCCGTGGTGCCCATTACCCTGATCGTGCTGATCTTGTGTTTTACCGCGGCTCCGGTCCCAACGGACGTGCTGCTGGCGTTCTTGGTAGGCGCTGTGCTGTTGATCGTGGGCATGGGCTTGTTTACCCTGGGGGCGGATACCGCTATGCTCCCCATTGGTGAACGAGTGGGCGCGCAGATGACCAAATCCCGGAAGCTGTGGGTGGTGGTGTGTGTCAGCTTGCTTATCGGCATCATCGTCACTATTTCCGAGCCGGATCTTCAGGTTTTGGCGGGGCAGGTGCCGGGGATCCCTAACGCCGTCCTGATCGGGGCGGTGGCCGTGGGCGTAGGGATCTTTCTGGTGGTAGCACTGCTGCGTATCCTGTTCCAGATCCCGCTGAACGGCCTGCTCATCGCGTCCTACATCGTGATCTTTACTCTGGCGGCCTTTGCCCCTAAGGATTTTCTGGCGGTGGCATTTGACTCCGGCGGCGTGACCACCGGGCCTATGACCGTGCCTTTCATCATGGCGCTGGGCTTGGGCGTGTCCTCCACCCGAAGCGACGGCAAGGCCGGCGAGGACAGCTTCGGTCTGGTGGCGCTGTGCTCCGTGGGGCCGGTGCTGGCGGTGCTGACGCTGGCACTGGCATACCCGGCAGCGGGAAGCTATGTGCCCTCCGTAGTGCCGGAGGCCGGGGACAGCCGGGAGCTGTGGCGGCTGTTCGCTCAGGGCCTTCCGGTCTACGCAAAGGAAATGGGGGCGGCGCTGGCGCCAATTGCGGCCTTTTTCGCCGTGTTTCAGGTGACGTCTCTGCATTTGCCTCGAAAAAATGTGTTGAAAATCACCGTGGGACTCCTGTATACTTATATCGGTTTGGTTCTGTTTATGACCGGCGTGAATGTGGGCTTTTTACCCGCCGGCAGCTATTTGGGCCGCCAGATCGCGGCTTTGGAGCAAAGCTGGGTCTTGATCCCCATCGGTATGCTGATGGGCTGGTTCATCGTGCAGGCGGAGCCTGCCGTCCATGTGCTGAACCGGCAGGTGGAGGAGCTGACCTCCGGGGCTATCCCCGGCAAGGCTATGAGCACCAGCCTGTCCATCGGCGTGGCGGTGTCCATTGGTCTCGCCATGCTGCGTGTCCTGACGGGCGTTTCTATTTTTGCCCTGCTGGTGCCGGGATACCTGTGCGCCATCGGCTTATCCTTCGTGGTGCCGAAGATCTTCACTGCCATCGCCTTCGACTCCGGCGGCGTGGCCTCTGGTCCCATGACGGCCACGTTTCTGCTGCCCTTTGCTATGGGGGCCTGTGAGACTCTGGGCGGCAATGTGGTAACAGACGCTTTCGGCGTAGTGGCCATGGTGGCCATGACGCCGCTTATCACCATCCAACTGCTGGGCCTTGTCTATCAGCTCAAGCTGAAGAAGGCCGCGGCGGAAGCACCTGCCGCGCCTGCACCGGAGATGCCGGCGGCGGACGACGAGATCATCGAACTGTAAGGGGGGAAGTTATATGTCTGCTGATCTGATCCTTACCATCACGGACCGGAGCCGGGGCGGAGACTTCTCCGCTTGGTTCCGGGAACAGGGGGCAACGCTGGTGCTCACGGCTCTTGGCCGTGGCACCGCCACCACGGAGGTTTTAGACTGTCTGGGGCTGGAAGCTACGGAAAAGGCAGTGCTGCTGTGTATGCTGCCCAGCCGGAAGGGGCTGCTCCGGAAAGCAGCCAAGGACCTCTGGCTGGATGTTCCGGGCCGAGGCGTTATGATGGCGGTGCCGGTGTCCAGCATCGGCGGCGCGTCTGCCAAAAATTATTTGTTACAGGGGGAGGCGGAGGACCGCATGGAAAAGAAATTGACCCACGAGCTGATCGTTGTGATCGCCAATCAGGGCGCTACGGATCAGGTTATGGACGCAGCCCGGGCGGCTGGGGCTACCGGCGGCACGGCGGTCCACGCAAAGGGGACCGGAACGGAGCTGGCGAAGAAATTCTTCGGCGTGTCGCTGGCGTCGGAGAAGGAACTGATCTTTATTCTCGCCTCGGCGGAGACCCGGAAGCCCATCATGAAGGCCATTATGGAAAAGGCCGGAATGCAGACCGAGGCCCAGGCGCTGGCGTTCTCTCTGCCGGTCACAGACCTGGCGGGCCTGCGGCAGTTCAACGTGGAATAAGCGCTGAAAGGGAGTTGCCTGTCGGAAAAATTTGCCGACATAAAGCACCTTGGAAAACTTTTTGAGAAAAAACGAAAAAAGGCTTGACAAAGCGGCGGAACTCATGTAATATATACACGTTCCGCTTCGGACGATTAGCTCAGCTGGCTAGAGCACCTGCTTGACGTGCAGGGGGTCACAGGTTCGAGTCCTGTATCGTCCACCAAACAAATCCCTTAGAGCCGCAAGGCTTTGAGGGATTTTTTGCTGCGCTGAAATGGTGTTTACCCTTCATCTTACCCTTTACAGAAAATCTTTGCGACCGGATTTTCCGCGTATTGGTGGATCGTGGTGCACAGTTCCTGTCCGATCCGGATACGGCCTGCGGTTAACAGGCAGAGCTCTTACAAGGCTGCCTGAGATAGAAACGCCCGGTATACCGCCAGTCCGTCCACCGTGCCCGTTTGGCAGTCCGCTGTCAGCCGTTCCGGGTGCCATTGGATCCCCCAAACCGGCAAGGTTTTGTGTCGGAAGGCCTCTACTACGCCGTCCTCCGCCCGTTGCAAAACCTCCAAACCGGTTCCCAGGCGGCCAATGATCTGGTGGTGGCAGCTGTTGACCACACAGCGCTCTCCGTATAGCTCCCGCAGAAAGGACGGTGCATTTTGAACGCTGTGGAGCCGGTCAACGCCTTCTATGGCGCTGTGTCCTGGCCAGTCCTGCACCAGATCGCCGCCGAAAAACACATTGATGGTCTGCATTCCCCGGCATATACCCAGGACCGGCTTGCCAAGGGCCGTAAAATCCGCCAGCAGATCCAGTTCCAGCGCGTCCCGTTCCGGCTCCAGATCCCGGCAGGCTGTGTTTTTCTGGCCGTAACGCCAGGATTCCATGTCCCCGCCGCCGGGCAGCAGCAAGCAGTCGCAGTCCGCCGGCCGGCTCCCGAAGCAGGGAATCCCTCCGGCACGTTCCACCGCCAGTGCATAGTTTTGGTAAGCTGCGGCATCACCAAGAATATAGACCCGCATGGCCATAGCACTTCCTCCTTCGCCATCCGCACAGGTAAGATATGCCCATTCTATGCTGTGTTCCTTCGCTGCGCAAGTATTTCTCTTGCAATAGCCGTGAAAATATGTCATAATAGCTAACGCAGTCCCCACAGAGTTTGGATTTGACCGCCTGTGTGCGGCGGGTAAATGGGGTTGCTTGGAGATGTACCCAAGTGGCTGAAGGGTCCGGATTCGAAATCCGGTAGGCGCCGCAAGGCGTGCGGGGGTTCAAATCCCTCCATCTCCGCCAAAAGAACCAGGACATTCTTATGAATGTCCTGGTTCTTTTTTTATAACGTTTTTTGAAAGTAAATAAGCACAATACAGATCGCTCTCATTTACTGTGCGAGCTTGCTTTCCGCGCTGCCGACTACCATTTTGGTCAGGGCGAACAGGGCGATGACGTTGGGAATGACCATGAGGTTGTTGAACATATCCGTCAGCTCCCACACCAGATCGTTGCTCATCATGGTGCCCATCAGGATGAACACCAGGGCGATGAGGGTGTAGATCACGGTGCAGGCCTTGGGGTTCTTCTTGCCGAAAAGCCAGATGGCGTTGATCTTGCCGAACAGGTTCCAGCTCAGAACCGTGGAGAAAGCGAAGAAGAACAGGCAGATGGCCACGAACTTGGCGCCCAGGCCGGCACCCATCACGGAGCCGAAGGCGGTCTGGGCCAGGTTGGTCTTGCTGAGGGTGGAGGTCACATCGCCCACATAGCCGCCCGCCAGAGGGCCGTCAGCAGTGTAGAGGGTGCAGATGATGACCAGCGCATTGAGGGTCAGCACCACGAAGGTGTCGATGAACACACCGATCATCGCCACAACGCCCTGCTCGTGAGGATCCTTCACGTTGGCCTGAGCGTGGGCATGGGGGGTAGAGCCCATACCGGCCTCGTTGGAGAACAGACCACGCTTGGCGCCCTGAGAGATGGCCTGCTTGATGGCGTAGCCGAAAGAACCGCCCACGATGGCCTGAGGCTCAAAGGCGTACTTGAAGATCATGCCGAAGGTGGCGGGGACGTACCGGATGCGGAAGATCAGGATGACCAGACCGCCCAGCAGGAAGATTGCCGCCATAATGGGGACGATTTTTTCCGTAACGGCGGCCAGCCGCTGAACGCCGCCCAGGAAAATGATGCCGCAGATGATGACCAGCGCCACACCCACGATCCAGGAAGGGATGCCAAAGGCGGTCTGGAAGCACTCGCCGATGGAGTTGGACTGCACCATGCAGCCCATGAAGCCCAGAGCCAGAATGATGGCGACTGCAAAAAGGGTCGCCAGGAATTTGCCGAAGCCGCCTTTGAACGCGGTGGTGATGTAATAGACAGGGCCGCCGTGGATGGTGCCGTCTGCTGCCTTGATCCGGGTCTTGATGGCCAGCGTGGCTTCAGCATAGATGGTGGCCATGCCGAAGAAGGCGATGACCCACATCCAGAAGATGGCGCCGGGGCCGCCGGTCAGAATAGCGCCGGAGGCGCCTACGATGTTGCCGGTGCCTACCTGAGCGGCAATGGCGGTGGCCAATGCCTGAAAGGAGCTCATGCCGCTGTCATGCTTTTTGCCGTTGAGGGTCAGATTGCCGAACACTCTGCGCATACCCTCACCGAAGCAGCGGACCTGAACAAAGCGGGTCTTGATGCTGTACCACAGGCCGACAGCCACCAGCAGAAAGACCAGAATGTAGTTGGACAGGTACGTGTTGACGCTGCATACAGCGGGATAAAGCGCAGCGTCCAGTTTTGCGACGATCGATTCCATAGTTTTTTCCTCCTGCACACGGTTTCACCGACGGCGGGATCTTTGCCGCGGTGATAAAAAACGGAGCGGCTGGCAATGCAGCCGCTCCGAAGAACGCAGTACAGGAGATTGACGCAGCCCCGCCGCAAACGGTGAAGCCTGCGGCCTGCCTGACGGATCTCTCCGCCCTGCCTGCCGCTGCGTCAGATCACTCTGTCCTTTTACCTGAGAGATTCAGCGGTCATGCCGCCTTTCACCTTCGGTACCCGGTGAGCCGGGATTCTCCAGAGCCGCATCCACCCATAGTCCTGTCCGCACGGCGGACACCTGAGAGTTTTACTCCTTCGGTAGACTTACGTCGTTTTCCTATGGGCTTCCATTGCCGGTATTCCGTTGTTGAAGATAGCCGTATCCTATCATATGCGCCGCGGAATGTCAACTGTCCACGCATGGCGGAATGCCTGAAATATTTGAGGTTTTCCAGAGAAATTTGTGCATACGGGAGAAAAAAGCGGTCCCTCTTTTCGGAAAGACCGCTTTTCGGTATGCGGTTGATCAGAAATCTGCGTTGCCCACAGTGCGGGGATGCAGTTCCACGTCGCGGATGTTGTTCACGCCGGTGAGATACATCACCATCCGCTCGAAGCCCAGGCCATAGCCTGCGTGACGGCAGGAGCCGTAGCGCCGCAGGTCGCAGTAATACTTGTAATCCTCCGGATTCATGCCCAGCTCCTTGATGCGGGCTTCCAGCACATCCAGACGCTCCTCGCGCTGGCTACCGCCGATGATCTCGCCAATGCCAGGCACCAGGCAGTCCGCCGCGGCCACGGTTTTGCCGTCATCGTTCAGGCGCATATAGAAAGCCTTGATGTCCTTGGGATAGTCGGTGACGAATACAGGACGCTTGAAGATGTGCTCCGTCAGATAGCGCTCATGCTCGGTCTGCAGGTCGATGCCCCACTCCACGGGATAGTCGAACTTCTCGCCGCTCTTTTTCAGCAGATCCACCGCTTCCGTGTAGCTCACCCGGCCGAAGTCGGAGGAAGCCACGTGCTCCAGCCGCTCCCGCAGGCCCTTATCCACGAACTGGTTGAAGAAGTCCATCTCCTGAGGGCACTGCTCCATCACATAGCGGATGATATACTTGATCATGTCCTCGGCGGTATCCATATAGCCGTTCAAATCGGTGAAGGCCATCTCAGGCTCCACCATCCAGAACTCAGCGGCGTGACGCTGGGTGTTGGAATTCTCCGCACGGAAGGTAGGACCAAAGGTATAGACATTGCCGAAGGCCATGGCGAAGTTCTCGGCGTTCAGCTGGCCGGACACCGTCAGGCTGGTCTTCTTGCCGAAGAAGTCCTGGCTGTAATCCACCTGACCGTCCTCCGTCTTGGGGACGTTGTTCAGGTCCAGCGTGGTCACCTGGAACATCTCGCCGGCGCCCTCGCAGTCGCTGGCGGTGATGATGGGGGTCTGGGCGTAGACAAAGCCGCGATCCTGGAAGAACTTGTGGATGGCGTAGGCCGCCGCGCTCCGCACCCGGAAGGTGGCGGAGAACAGGTTCGTCCGGGGACGCAGGTGCTGGATAGTCCGCAGGAACTCTACGCTGTGGCGCTTTTTCTGCAGGGGATAGTCCGGAGTGGAGATGCCCTCCACGGCGATCTCGGTGGCCTTCAACTCCAGAGGCTGCTTGGCATCCGGTGTCAGGGTCACAACGCCGGTGACGATCAGAGCCGCGCCTACGTTCTGGGCGGCGATGTCCTTATAGTTAGAGAGGGCCTCTGCCTCCATCACCACCTGAAGATTGCGGAAGCAGGAGCCGTCATTCAGCTCGATGAAGCCGAAGCCCTTCAGATCCCGGATGGTGCGGACCCAGCCGCCCACGGAAACGGTCTGGCCGGAGAGCGCTTCGCTGTCTGCAAAAATTTTCGCGATTTTTGTGTAACTCATAGTTTGATCCGTCCTTTGTGTTGTTGGTACAATTATAAGCATAATACTCCTATTTTTCGTTCTTTACAAGAGGGAACCGCCATTCTTCCAGCAGAATCAGGAATTTTACGGCGAAAACATAAATTCCTCTTGAATTTTGGCCATTCATCCGATATAATGAACAACGTTAATGCCGGTGTGATGGAATTGGTAGACGTGACGGACTCAAAATCTACTTCGCCGTTTCATACCACTATGGCGGAAACCCTTGATTTATCAAGGTCTTTGACAACTCAATATGTAAATGATTTTTAATGTCCCTCCACGATGTCCCTCCGATTTCTCGGACAGGACATCGGGAGTAAGACTTAAAAATATAAATGCCGGTGTGATGGAATTGGCAGACGTGACGGACTCAAAATCCGTTGGGCTAATCACCCGTGTGGGTTCGAGTCCCACCACCGGCACCAGAAATCAATGGCTCGCAAGCCCAGTAATATCAAGGGTTTGCGGGCTTTCTTTTTTGCTTGGCGCATTGGATTCTTCTCCATGCACATCAGCAAAATCAGGCTTTTTTGACAATGGACCTCCTGTTTTGAGGCAAATTTGGAGGTCCATTTCAGTCATGGACCACCGTAGGATATACCCCCATGATCGCGTTGGCAGACGCCACTTTGGAATTGAAATCCAAATGAGTATAGATATTAGAGGTCGTAGAAATATCGCTGTGCCCCAGCCATTCCTGGATTTCTTTCAAGCTGACCCCGTTTGCATACAGCAAACTCGCGCAGCTATGACGGAGATCGTGGAATCGTATTTTTCGTAGGCCATACTTCTCTAAAATCAGCGGAAAGTGCTGTGTGATATAACCCGGCTTTACAAGTTCGCCAATTTCATTGACATAGATATATCCTTCGGCTTCGGTGTTGTAAGACTTGCCGCAGAGCTTTCGGTTTTGCTCCTGTTGGAGTTTTAACCGGTGCAGCAATTCCTCAAAGGGTGGAACCAGCGGCAACGTGCGGTAGCTGGACTTGGTTTTGGTACGGTCCTTTTCAATGATCGTACTTTTCCCGTTGAGCGTCACCTGGGTCACGGTATGACGGATGGTGATGGTCTTTTTCTTAAAGTCAATAGCGTCCCATTTCAAACCCACGACTTCGCTCCGGCGCAACCCGTAGAAAGCCGCCAGTATGACGCCCAGTTCAATCGGATCGCCGCGCACGATCTGGAATAACTTTTCCAGCTCATGCTCATCGTAAATGCTGCCCACAAATTTCTGCTTTTTGGGGCGTTCAATTCGATCCGCCGGATTGCTCGACAGAAGCCCCGTCTTAAACGCATATTGCAGGGCCTTTCGGATGTTGGCATGGCGGTGAATCACCGTATTGGCCGACACTCCATTTACCTTCATTTCGTAAGTGTAGTAGTCCTGCAACTGCTTAGGCGTAACCTGCCTCAGCCGAAGCCCTGGATGGTGTTCCTCAAAATAAGGGACAATCCGATTCTTGATACCGGATGAATAAGCCGCATAAGTGGTGATTTCCACGCTGGCCTTCATCATTTCCAGCCAATCCAGTAGGAACCGGGTAAAAAGAATGTCCGCAGGGTTGTCGGTGTATCCTTTTTCCCTTTCCATCTGACGGAGCTGTAATTCAGCCTCCATCGTGCGGCGCGCCTCCTGAAGCATGGCTTCGGCACGCTTTTTATTGCCCTTGACGGGCAGCCCTGTGGATTTGGAAGGCGTTTGACGCTTTCCGTTTTCGTCTGTATAACTGAGGACGATATGGTAGTATCCTCTTTTTTCACGCAGATGTCCTGCAACCATAAAATAAAACCTCCTTTGGTGGTGCAGCGCAATTCATCTGCCGTTGACCCTTTTATTGTAGCAAGAGTTTCTAAACACGGCAAATGTGCGACGAGGTTTTACGCATTGGATTCTTCGTTCAACCCCAAATATTGGAGAATGCTGATTTTGGGAATACGGTAGATTCGCCCGATAGAGAACGACTCGATCTCGCCTTTTTTAAGAAGCCGGTATCCGGTCTTTAGACTGATTCCTCCAAGCATTTTACACATTTGCGGAACCGTAACTATATCGGGATATTCCGAAAACATAAGCTGATATGCGCTGTCTATGGTCATTTTTCAGCCTCCTGTTTTCTCTTTATCACTTCATAGTCAAAACCGGGCCGCTGGCCGCAGTAGGTGCAGATGTCC
>ERZ1106978.487-NODE-487-length-28731-cov-3.381225_pt1 | contig 28731 bp, 44 predicted proteins | sample MGYA00403689_ERZ1106978 | MGnify/ENA primary metagenome ERZ1106978 (study PRJEB35170, sample SAMEA104062434) | human gut metagenome | biome: human gut; feature: human-associated habitat; material: faeces | place: Denmark | collected 2012-08-02 ...
GGTGCAGCAGTGACGCGGTATCTGACGCTCAAAAGTAATCGCCTCCGTAAATTTCAAACTAAGCGGGCTGGCTGGGGAAAGGAGTAAAAAGCAGCCAGCCCGCGGCAAAAGCCCAGATGGGCTGTTACCCTAAAAAATTACCAATCGCGCGGAATAACGGCAAATGCCTTGCGGGCACTCTGGCCGTTCAGCAGCGCAGTCAGTTCATCGACTTTTTCCTCAGCATCCTTGATTTCATCGCTCAATTTGCCGAGGTCGAGGCGTGTGAGTTCCCGGTCATCAAGACGGTAGCTTTTCACGCCGCCGGAAAGCAGCTTGTTGTAGGCCAAATACAGGTTGTCAAGCCGCTGCGTGTGGAACTCCAGCCGCTTTTTGATGGTCACGGTATCCATACCTCACACCTCACCAGTCATCCAAAAGTTTCTCCCGCTTCCTGCCGGTTGGCTGGGAGCGGGAGATGGGTTGTTGAATATTTACCACTGCCGGGGTGTCGACTGCCTTGCCACGCAGCTGTTTCAGCCTGCGGTCAATGGCATCGAGATCTTTCGGCAGCACCTTGAAAGCCGCCAGAGCGTAGTTTCTACAGTCCAGCGCCTCGTTGCGCTCATGGCCGGAGATTTTCTCCCACTGCCACGGATTGCGATGGCCATCCTTGTACACCAAATGCTCAGACAGCAGGCCATTAAAATAGCCAAGGCCGTAATCATCCCGGCGCGGGAAGTGGCAGTACCGGGCACCCGGCTCCTGCACTTTCAAATCGTCCATGATGATTTGCTTGCCGGAGTCAACGCCCAACTGGTACTGCCAGCACATCCCGATGTAGCGGTTCTGCACCGTGATTTTTTGCTGCTTCGGAGGGCTGGTAAACGGCCTATCAGAGCCAGGAAAACCCTTGATGCAGAAAACCTTTTTGCCTATGCGGTCATGGCACCGCTGGCGTATTTCTTGGGTGAAATGACCGCCCTCGTCCACAAATTTGATGGACACAGGCAGTTCCACGCCATCAGCAAATTTCAGCTTGCGGTCAAACACCAGTTCGTCCAGCTGCTGCCAGACTTCATCGCTGTCAGGTCTGCCGCTGACGATGCCCTTTTCGATGCCCCATGTTTCCCCGAAGTGACCGAAGCCCACGATTTCGTACTCCATGCGGTCATCCTGTGTGTCAACGCCAGCAGTCAGAACCAGCACGCCGTCCGGCAGTTCCGCAGGGTATTCCTCCCTGCGGCCCAGCATGGTGTCCTCGTCCTGCACATCGCCGCGGTCTTCCCACAACAGGCCCAGCCGGGTGTTGTACACGACCTGCATCTTCTTCGTATCGCCCAGTGCGTTCAGGTATTTCAGCACGGTTTCTTTCCATGCAGCCCACTGGGAAACAAAGCTGTTCAGCCAGAAAGAACGGATGCCGTTCTCGTAGGCTGCCGGATTCTCTGCTTGCCAGTGCGCAGGCGCACGTTTCATGGTCACTTCGTCCGAAATGCAGCCGCACTCCGGGCAGAGATACCACACATCGTTGACCTTGTAGGTCTTTTCGCCGTGAACCTCGATGGTGTCATACTCGTACCGAATATCTTCCCAGCGCAGTTCGTGGAATCCCTTGCAGTGTGGACACTGCGACACCCAGCGTTCCATCGTGCCTTTGACGTAGGCCTTGGCGATTGCGCTGTGACCTTTGATTGTCGGGGTGGAAACCTCGACCGCCTTTGCGTTGTAGAACGTGGTCTGCCGGGCCATTGCCAGTTCCCACGGGTCGCCCTCAGTGCCGGCACTCGTAGCCCAGCGGTCACGTTCATCGCCCAGCACATAGCGGATGGGTTTCGATGCCAAAGCGTGCGCCTCGGTGGAGCCGCACATGGTCAGGATGCCGCCGGGGTAAGACTTCTGCAGAATGGTGTTGCCGCTGTCTCGGCTCTTGCTCTCTGCTACCTTTGCCCGCAGGGTAGGACAGTCTCGTATCATGGGAGCGATACGCAGCTTGCTGTACTCCTTGGCATCAGTCTGAACCGGGTGGATAAAAAGGATAGATCCGGGGTCAACGTCAATCGTTCTGCCGATGACATTGTTTTCAAATTCGCTCTTGCCGACCTGCGAGGACGCAACGACAACAATGTGATGGACGCGAGGGTCAGAGTATGCGTCCATGATTTCCACCAGATAGGGCGTTCTGCTGTTGCGCCAGCGGCCTTGTTCAGCAGATGCTTCCGGGGACAGGACGCGGTTTTGTGCTGCCCACTCGCTGACGGACATATTGGGCGGGGGCCGGATAGCTGCCACCAGCTTTGACACCAGAGCATTCAGACGGTCAACCGCTGTATTCTCACTCATCGTCGTCACCAGCCAGCTTTTCAGCCCACGCCTTGCGTTCACGGACACGGGCCTCATACTTTGCCGGGTCGTAACGGAACATGGCGATTTCCTCGGCTATCTGATTCACCTCGCCACGCATATACTCTGCCACCTCTGCCGGGTCAGACAGAGCAGCCGCATTGATGGCAACACGGCTGGGCAGCGCCATCAGCGCACCCCGGACGGTGTAGATAAGCTCAGAGGTCATAGCGGCCACATCCTCACTGCGGTGCATCTGCCCGGACAGCTCTTTTGCCTCAGCTTGAGCGATTTTCGCTTTGCTGGCTTTGAGCGTAGCTTCTGCTTTCTGCTTGATGTGGTCCAGCTTTTTGGCCTCTGCCGCTTCCTCTTTGGTCAGCCCGCCACGGGCAGTGCTGGCATTGTAGGCCTGCACTGCGTCACCAAGGACAAATTTTCCTCGACTGACGGTGGTGAGCACCCCATCCTGTGTGAGCTGCTGCACCCTGCGGTTCGTGATGCCCAGCACGGCGGCCAGTTGGGTGGTGGTCACAGTCATGTCAGCAACTCTTTCTTTTGTCGGCATTCAGAAACCACCTCCTTTTTTGTAAAACTCTTTGGAAAATCACAGCGAAGTCATTATACAAACCGTAACGAAATGACTGATTTTTCCCTCACTAACTAGCTTGGTTTCGGGGTCGACGAGCCCGCTCAGTGTGGGGCACCCCCGTCACAGTACCTTTTCGTCACCGAACGAGCCATCGTCGGCCCGCTCCTGTCCGCTGTTGGGCGGATGCAGAAAGGCTTCGACCACAGCAGGGTCATACTCGATGGTACACTCGATGCTGTCCATAGGGACGCTGGGACAGGCGTATACGGTTACGGTGTTCATGGTGTCGTGCTCCTTTCAGCAGGGAATGCTCACGCTTTGAATCTTCCTATAGGCATCCAGACGCAGCTCCTTCTTGTCGCCGTCGTATGTTGCCTCGTAGTACATACAGTCAGGGACGGTGGTGGACAGCCAAGCCTTGTTGTTCTGAAGGGTGCTGCCGCACCAGAGTACGCACACGTCTTTCACGCCGATCTTCTGGAGATGTGCCAGCTCAGCGTTTGCATTATAGAGGCTGGCGACGGCAGCAATGGCGGATGCCACAAAATCATAGTAGTCCATAGTGATGATTCCTTTCCTCGAGATAAAGCCCCTGCCAGCATGAGCGCTGGCAAGGACGATTTCATACGCTGCGGATGACCTGAGCCTTGGAGTATGTGTCGTGGCCCTTGGTCATCATGTTCAGGAACTCGTCTTTGGTAAAGCCGGACAGGCGGAAGATTTCTTCGGGCTTCATGCCCAGCTGCTTGCCGATTTCCTCCACGGTCTTGCCCTCGTCAATGAGTTTCTTGACAATGGCTTTCATCGGCTCCAACAGGTGGGTGCCACGGGCACGGTTGTGGGTTATGGTGCCGTACACGTCGGCGCTCTCGTCGCCGTGGTGGTCTACGACTACGACCGGCACTTTGCCGCCCAGCAGGGACAGCAGCGGCTCCCGGCCCGATACAGTCCAGCGATGGAAGCCGTCAATGATGGTGCCGTCAGGGCGTACCACGATGGGCAGTGTCCAGCCGTTGGTCAGGATAGACTGGATAAGCAGCTTCAGGTTTTCCTCGCTGACCTTGTTGGGGTTGTAGTCGTTGGCGTGAATAGTGTTGCGGTCTACCCACTGGAGGGATGCCAGCGGGGCGAATACATCAATGCTTTCCATGGTTCTGCTCCTCTTTGATGCGGGCGTTGTGGTCGTTGTAGATGGTGGTCCAGAGAATGCGCAGGATACGCATTTTGGGGTCTCCGTACAACAGGCCCTCGTACATGGTCTTGTAGTGCTTCTGCTCAGCGATGCCGTAGGTCTTGATGAACAGGCCACGCCAGTGCTCGATGTGGGACAGGGTGTCCTTGGCGATGGTGTAGCGCTCCGGGTGCAGGAACAGAAGGTCTTTGCAGAGGGCTTTATAGTCCTTTTTCTCGGATTCTTCTTCCAGCTCCCCACGCTTGCGGGTGGTGCGCCGGAACATTTCAGAATCCCAGTAGAGCAGAACGAGGTAGGCATTGGGTTCTCGCCGCTGGATGCGCTCCCACAGGTCGTTGTCCGTTTCAGCTATCCAACGGAGGCCCTGTGTGCCGCAGTCACCGAAGAATGCGCACAGCCGGAGGGCATTCTTTCGGACACCCGCCTCATAGAGCCTCATGTAGATCTCAGGAAATTCAAGGTTTCGCTCCTTGATGTACAGCCACACATCGGAGTCCTTCCAGTCGTAGATGGGATAGAACTTGCCGCCGCGGGTGATGCGCTCCATTTTGGTGTTGGCAATGCACTTGAAGCGGGTCAGGCTTTCCGCCGTGCGCAGACCGACAAGCTGGATGCCGTCAGAAAACGCCTTGGAGCAGAACGTCTGGTAGTTCATTTCCCCTGCATAGTGGAGGTAGGGACTGTACATGATGGCAAAATCGGGCGGTTTGCGCATCCAGACATCTTCCTTGCCCGGCTCCCACGTTATCCACGATTCGGAGCTGGACAGGTGGTCAATGACGGACACCTGCTTGAACGGCAGGCAAAACCACAAGAATTTTGCGCCGACCGACAGGAAGTTGCGCCGCCAGCGGTATGCTGCATCGACCATCGAGGGGTAAAGCCCCTCCTCGTCGATGAACGTCACCGTCAGCTGCTTGGGGTCCAGCTCACCGGAGAGAATCATTTCATAAACGAGGTTGGCCATGCACAGGCTATCCTTGCCGGAAGAAAAGCTCAGGTAGATTTTGCAGCCGTTGGCGAACACATTTCGGATGCGGATCTTCGCAGCCTGCAACACGTTCAGGTTGCTTTCCACTACTTTCACAGGCATATCAGCTCACCACACTTCGGGCAGCGGATGTACCGGTGCTGCTCTGCGCCGCTGGCCGCCTCAGGAACAGCGGTTTCCGGCTCGGTAGGTGTAGACACCTCCAACACCGGGGAGGGCTGCTGCGGAGGCTCGGAGACGGTGGACACGGGCTGTGGGTCGGGCGACGCTACCGGATAGGTAGGCGCTGCTGCATAGGGGACGTGTTCCTCATTCTGCTGGCGGTTGATGGACGAAATCTCGCTCTCCGGGAATTCTCCGTAGGAGCCAATCATTTCGTCCGCTTCATCCTCGGTGCTGTTCAGCATTTCCAGCAGATCGGCATCCCAGCCCGGGACATCCACATCACCGTCCAGCTCCTTGACCAGTTCCTCGATGGCATCCACATCAGTGAATCCCAGCTCATAGACCTTGTTGTCGGCCATCATGAGCTTTTTCTTCTGAACATCGGTCAGGCCGACCATGACATAGCAGTCACAGGTTTCCCGGCCCATGCGGAGCAGCGCTTCATACAGACCGTTACCGGCGATGATCTCACCGTCCTCGGCCACGACCAGCGGCTTGACCTGCCCGAACATTTCAATGCTGCGGATGTACTCGGTCAACTGCTTCTCGGAATGCCGGCGGATGTTGTGGGCGGGCTTGTGCAGCTCGGACAGCTTCTTTACCGTGATTTTCATCGTGCATCCTCCTTTCGGTCAGAAACGAGGTGCAGGACCACGGAGGCCAGCAGCACAAAGATGATGATGTACACCCGAAGCTCGCTCATCAGCGTCCAGATGCCCATGACACCCAGCGGGATCACGAGCTGCCACGAGGTAACAGTGAGCACGTCAATGAGAAAGCCGATGTTCTCACCGAACACCAGATACTCCGAATAGAGGTAGGTGGACAGCGAGGACAGCGCAATGATGGTGATCAGGATAGCCTTGAGCGTGTTCAGCAGTGGGCTGAAATTGACCCATGTGAGCAGCGCAGCCAGCACCATGTAGACACCGAACATCACGCCAGCCAACACAAAGGACTTTTTCATGTTGCCGTGCTGGGTGCCATCTTCATTTTTGTCGTTGTAGGAGAACAGCGAGTAGTAGTACGGATAAGTGAACGGGCCGGGCAGCAGCAGGAAGCCTTTGTAGAGGCCCGTCTGGATACCGGCAGCAGTCAGGCCGGGGTCGATGTTGACGAATGCACCGTGGGTGTATACCAGCGCGGCAATGACAACGACTGCCAGCAGACCGTAAACAACCACCCATGAAAAGCCATCAGACAGGACGTTCCGAATCATGCCCTCTTTCAGAAGCATAAACAGGAACACAAGGCAGGTGCCGTAGACAATCAATGTGCCTCCGGTGGTGCCGATCGGCGTGTCGCCGAAGATCTCATAGATGCCGGACATCTGCGTCCATGTCTGGAACACGGTCAAAAAGCCGATGAAGTAGAACATCACCTTGCTCTGCATGATGCGCCGGACGGTCGGGATGTACTCCGCAAACAGACCGAAGAAGATACAGGCCAGCGAGTTGAAAACCGCCCAGATGATAGCCGCAGCAGCGCCGTTGTTGATGGCCAGCGTGCGGAAGTTCATCAGGGAGCCGACTCCTGCCCATGATGCAACGATGGAACAGGCGTAGAAAATGGTGGGGTTTGCCTTGAATTTTGCCTTGATTTTCTGATACATAGAAAAATCTCCTTCTTTGCGGCTGGGCACGGCGAAATGTCCAGCTTGCAGCACCTCGGCCTTTCGGGGTGCTGCGGTAATGCCACACGCAAAGGAGAGCAGCGTGTGGCTCGGAATCCTCCTTTCAGGGATAAAAATAGCGGCACCCGCCATTTCTGGCAGGCACCGCTTGGCTTGATTCGGATTTTGCATCCTAATCATATCACCGGGAGCATCCGTTGTCATCTGAATCCATATCAAAGCGTTGCTGGTCGTTGTTGCTCGTTGATTTTCGTTCTTCTTCGTTGCTGGTCGTTCTTGTTTATTGCACGGCATTACACGCCGTGTGAAACCGTCCTACACCGTCCATCACCGTGTGAAACAATCTGCATTGATTTTTGATATTTTCAGTTTGAATTTAACTTTTGGCAGCCAAAATGTAAAACTTATTTCTATATTTGGCCGTATTTTATGAAAATTTGAGGTTGAATTTGAGTTTTCGGGCAAAAATAAAAAGCCCCGCAAATGCAGGGCTTATCGGTCAATGTGATTCGAGGTAGTTGTAGGCCATCCGGCTGACCCCGGCTTCCGTGTAACACTTTCCGAGTGCTCCGGCAACTTCTGCCCATGAGTAGCAGCGGACAAATCGCAGCCGGAAAATCAGATAAAGCCGGGCATCCATGATGCTCTTGCAGTACGCCTCGACCTTGGGCTTTTCTTCCGCTGCCTGTTCCTCCAACCAGCGGACACGTTCAGCCAGATCCGCCACCTTGTCCCGAACACCGGGCGTATGTGGCATACCCGTCAGCTGTGGGGAGGCAGGATTGATTTTTTGCCGAAGATTCTCCAAGGCCTCACGGTCTTTTTCGAGGGTCATCTGAATGTCATAATACTTGGACAATTCCTGTAATGTCACAGCCTACCTCCGTCATAATTCAGCTGCCGTTTTGCAACGGTGCTTCTGTTATTTTATCACATTTTGCCGTTGGAAGATAGACAGGAAACCCAGAAATTATGTGGTCCGCTCCAATTTTGCACAATCCCGGCACCTTGTAGGTCTGGCCGTGCGAATCGGTGCGCTGGATAGGCGGGTCGAGGGGTATGTAGTTCTCACAAGACAGGCAGTTCATTCTTCTACCCTCTCAATCTTCGGGAACGGCTCATGCCCCAGCGGGATAGGCTTGAAGGAGCGATTTGTCGTCCCGGGGGATTCTCGCTTTTCCCCCGGGGAATCCAACCACTGCTGGTGCTCGATGGCGTGTACAATGTCGATACACGTTCCCCATGAATCGTGCTGCCGTCCACGGCATCCATGCGGCGGATAGGCCATTTTGTAAGCAGCCTCAAACATTCTTTCGATGCTGTAGCCCCGCTCGTTAAGAATACCGCGCTGATAATCATCTTTATATGCCTCGATTCGGTCCGCTACTCCATCTAAGGCCAGTTCTTCAGCGAGGGCATCGAACTGTCCCATGCGCAGCCTCATGTACTCGTCCACAGCCAGTCCGATGACGCGCAGCTGCTCTTCCGAAACCTCAATGCGGTATTTCATCTTTTGCCTCCTTCTTCTTGGAAAGATGGTCGTACAGCCGGAACATCACATCGTCGGCGGTCAGGTAGCCCTCAACGCCTTTGGCGTTCACGATGTCACCCATCAGCTGCAATAGGCCCTTTTTATATCCGTGGGAGAAGATGCCACAGATTACGAACCAGTTGCCGCCGAAGTTATCATCATGCACCCAGATCTGCCAGCCCCAGTCTGTATCAGGAAAGTCCTTGTCCATCTGGGGAAAGCGGCGTTCATAGGTGTGGTTCACGCCCTGTTCAGTCAACTTTGCGTGGAGTTTTTCAATTTCCGTCATGCTGCGCCTCCATTTTCTCATAATCCCCGGACAGCACCAGAGCCATGGCCTCACAGATGATGGTCACCTTGACGCGCTCAAGGTTTTCCCATGACAGGTCTTTCGGCCTGTCCTTGCGCTGCCCGGCGGTCTTCTGCATCAGCATCTGACGCAGTTCCATGCAGGCCTCTTTGAGAGCCGGGTAGTTGGCTTTCAGCCCGCCCATCTGCATAAAGCTCCACATGGTATCCAGCATCGGATTTTCCCATGGTTCAGGCTTTACCATCGGCAACCTCTATTTCCTGCACATAGCACCAACTCTGGGGCGGTCGGCAAATGGAACATCCGTCGATTTTGCAAGTCGGTGGAATCATGTAGTGATAAGACGGTTCATAGTTTTCACAACGCCGATTTCCGCAAACACAATTTGATCTGCCCATTCCAAAAAAACCAAATCTCGAAAACTCGTCAAGATCTCTTGGCTTATCGTAAATCTTCAGTTCGGAGATGTGCCAGCCATACAAGTCTTTCAAATCTGCATAACTCATCCCGGACTTCCATCCGGCATAGTCTTTGACTTGCGGTACTGTGAGCAAGCTTCCAGAAATTGCAGACTCGATATCTTCTTTGACGACACAGTATTCAGGTCCAATGCGTCGGATGTCATCGCAGATAAATTCGCCGACAACCATTCCGTCAGCCCTGCGGTCGAATAGATTATGAGACCTATCGTCAAAATATAAATGGTCAACGGCTTTCCAGCAGAAAAATTTCGTTCCTTTCGTGCAATATATGTAGCACTTAAAAGGTTCTTTCAACGAGACCGGTCTTGTCTTACGGATTTCCACCGTTTTCCAGCCCGAAAAGATACGGCTGCACCATTCAGGCCGGATGCTTAAAAGCACAGCTTTGCTCATTTCACCACCTCCGGCGGCTCCAGCAGCGGAGCCCAGAACTTCACGGGACCATAGGGCGTATCTGCCGCTGGGCGGCCATCCTCGATGTACCACTTGCCGTTTTCAATCCAGCCCTTCATGGTGTTCCGGCTCTCGCAGCAGACCCACACAAGTTCGCTCATGATGCAGCAGTGCTTTTCTCCCGCGTTCTCCCAGCTTTCATCGTGGACGGGCGGCGGGGTTTTGGCATCGTGCCACGATACACGACGGATAAAATCAACGACTATCTGGCTCGCTTCCCGGAGGGTCTTCGCAGCGGCTTCCTTACCCTTGAAGCCATTGTAATACTCGACCTCGGCCAGAGCGTCCATATCGGTTTTCGGGTCGATAAAGCGCAGTGCTTCTTCTAGTGTCATTTTGGACACCCCCTTTTCAGACAGATCCAAGGATAACCGTTTCTGCGCGGGCTATGCGTGTAGACCATCGTTGCGCTGCGGCAGAAGTTGTACTCTGAACATCCCGCGCAAAAATCCTTGCGGTTCTCGTAAAGAGTTTTGACTTCATAGTCTGGCGGGGCATCAGGGCTGACGCTCTTGGAGTACATAAGCATACTGTCCCAGTAGAACCTGACCTCGTCGGCCTCTTCCTGCCGGCCGATCTGCCCGGAAACATCGATTGCGACAAGCGCGATGGACAGCAGCACCGCGATGCCGATGCCGACAGGAATTACAATTGCCCAGTTCATTCTGTGTACCTCCGTGTGTCCTTGTTCCAGTGCAGCGTGATGGGGTTGCCGCACTTGCAGGGAATGGTGATCTCCGGCTCCATGATGTTGGTCTTGCCTTTGGCCACCAGCCCGCAGCAGCCGCAGGCGAACTCATAGGGGGCAAGCCCCCTCTCAAGCGAGATCGTAGCCCCGCAGCAGCGGCAGCCTATGGACATCTGCGGAACGTGGAGATATGTACCGAACTCCTTGCCGCAGCAGGGGCAGGTCAGGCGCAGAAGCCCACGTGCGCCGGGCTCCGGCGGGCGATTACTCTTTCTCATGGTCGGCTCCTTTCTCGGTCTGAAACCGAATCACTTCCCGGAACAGCAGCTCATTGTTGTGCTCCGATTCAGTCATAAAGTTGATGTACTCCCGGAACAGCTGTCGGTCATGCTGCTGTCTGCCAGTTTCGCCCAGCAGGGCACCGATAGCCACACCCACGGCCAGCAGGGCAATGTCGATGAAAATCTGGTCAGGCATTGTCATCACCCAGCACTTTCTCGATGAGGTCAAAGACCATTTCTCGGTCTTCGGTGGTCAGGAAGTCAGCCGCCATGATTTCAAACTTGAGGCGGTCAGCGTATTCTTTCAAATCACCCATGGTTTACTCCTCTCCCAGCTGGGCAAGGATCTCGTTGCCCTTGTCCATCAGTTCATCCCGCCGTTTTTTCTGCTCAGCCTCCAGCTTTTCCATTTCCGCCTGATACTTTTTCAGAGTTCCCGGCCGGAAATTCTTGCTCTTGCCCATGCGGATTTTTGCGGCAATTTTCTTGTGCTGCTGAACGGTCTGGCGCAGTTCAGTGTCCGTGGTCAGAATCTGGTAGCGATGGTGGCAGCCTGGGCAGGTGAAATACTGCACCATGTAATCGCTGCTCCATGTACTGCGGATGCCGGCTGTCTGGATGCTGAACGGTGTGCCGCAGCGGTCACACTTTACAAGGTCGGTCATTCGCCATACTCCTTTCTGCACAGCTGGAACGCATTGCAGTGGTCATCGCAAGTTTTGCAGCATTTGTCGCATTCAGGGTGAGCAGCTTTGCACTTATCACAGGGTGTGTCCGCTTTGCTGCCGGATCCATACACCGCAAAAAGCTGGTGGGTGCCGTCCTGCAATGCCTTTTCGTCATCGGCCATTTCATAGCCGAGGGCGGTCAGCAGTTCATAGGTGCTGTCGAGGTCGTCATTTTTGCGGTGAACGAACTTGCTTGCACCTGTCGGTCCATTCCATTCCGTGCTCCAATAGCCCTCACGACTACCGTCCGTCGCATCGAAGGCAACCGCCAAGAGAATCTTCTCCGGCTCGATATCGTAAGCGTTGAACATTTTCAGGGCATCTTCTAATTCCGTGTCTTCCCGAATCTGCTCATCCAGACCGATGCCGAGCAGCCGCAACACGTTTTCGTCATCCTCCATGTGCCGATATTCGGTCAGAATCGGGGTGGAATAAGCCAAGATTTCCGGCAGGTGCTTTTTGCACTCTGCGGGAGTCAAGTCCTTCACGAAGTCCCAGCGCAGCTCGTACATGAGCTTCGTAACAGCGGCAAACTGTTCTCTCGCAAGCTGCTCGGTGGCTCTTGCGGCCTCCCTCGCCGAGTTGCTGGCATCCTCGGCTTCCGTATCGCGAGGTTTGTACAGGTCAATCTGATTTTCACTGACCTTATAGACATAAGCGATCTTGTCGGCATCTTCCGGCATGACGACTTCCTTTTTTGTGCCCCACTTTCCGTACGCATTTACATGCTCATGCGTCTGGTAGGAGGCCTGCGAATCCTCCGTAGCGAATTTTTTCAGCTGCTCAACCCATTCGGCCTTTTGGTGCTGCCATTTTTGCTGCTCCAGCGCATCCTGCATGGCCCGGTTGAAGTTCTGCGTACCGAGGGTTTCCAATACCCGGTTTCGGGCTTTCAAGTCCTCGATTTTGTCCAGCTGGGCGAAATCGGACAGGGTGGCACCGCGCTTTTCGGCTTTCTTGAAGCTGTCGCGGTTCAGTTCCAGCAGCTTGATGCGCCGCCGGATAGTGGACTGGGAGAACCCCGACTTGTCGGAGATCTGCTCCACTGTCTGCCCGAAGTCCATCATCATCTGGAAGCCCTGCGCCTGTTCGTAGACGGTGAGGTCTGACCGCTGCATATTCTCGATCATCATGGTCTGCATCTGCTCCCTCTCGTCCATCTCTACGATGGCGCAGGGCAGTTCGTACAGTCCTGCCTGCTGCGCTGCTGCTGCCCGGCGGTGGCCGATGATAATGGTGTAGTCCTCGCTGGACCACACGGCCTTGGGTGTCCATGCTGCCGCTGCTGCGGCTGCATCCCCTCCCCCGTCAACGCACTTTGCGATGTACTCCCGGCTATTGAGGTAGTGGCCGGGAATGACGGTCAGGTTCTGGTATACGCCGTTTTCCTTGATGCTGGCGGCAAGCTCGGACAGGTCGCCCAGTTCCTTGCGGGGGTTATCAGGGTGCGGATGCAGTCTCCTGCACGCAATGTTCGTGATCTCTGCCATGATTTATTTTCCTCCATGGTTTTAGAAAAATGTGAGCTGCCCGGTCTTGGTCTCGCACAGCGGCGGTGCAGCATCATCCTTTTGGGGTTCCGGCTCTGCCTGCTCAGGCCGGCGGCAGACAGGCTTCATAAAAAGCTCTATCTGTGCCCACTGGCGGCGCAGATACCAAATATCCGTAGAAAAGAACGGTGTGTACCAAATCCTGCTTTGCGGCCCCGCCGGGAGCAGCCCACGGCGATCATACGCGGTGCTTGGTTCAGTAATGGTGTTCCCGATGACTACATATCCAGCACAGCCTAAAAAACTGAGCTGGATGTAGCACATCAGCCCTGCGATCAGGTCAATATCCTGCGCCACAAAAAGCACCTTGTCGTGGTAGCAGATATTTTTTCTCCTGCACAGGTTGGCAAAAGCAATCAGCAGTGCGCCCGCACCGCAGGCCGGGTCCGAAACCGAAAAGAATTCGGCATTCTCTGCCGCCGGATTGCTTCCCCCGGAGATTTCCACCATGCACCTGCAAACATCGTAGGGGGTAAAAAATTGCCCGGAAGCATCGTTGCCCAGCTCACAGAGCATGTACAGCTCTCCCAAAAAATCTTGGTCGGGATTCTGCTCCATTCCCATAATGACCTCGCCCAGCAGTTCAGCAAATTTTTCTTGCTCTGCATCACTGTACTTGGAAATGATGGTCTGATAGGTCTTGGTTCGCTCTGGAGCATTCTTCTTGTCGGTGGCATTGGAAATCTCAATGGCGGTCACCATCACAAAATCCTGCCAGACCTGCCACCGATTGAACCGGCCGCACAGGCTGTTGAAGATTTTCAGGAATGCTTTTTGGTGGTCGTCCCGGATGTTTCGCACTGCCGTTGCCTTTGCCATTGATTATTCCTCCTCTGTGTCAGCGAGGAGATAGTGACCGTTGGAGAACTCGATCACACCAGCGGATTCCATGTCATCCAGCAGGGCGATGGCCTTTTCTGCGGTCACGCCCATCTTTTCCTCCAACATGGCCTGCGTGATGCCGTTGTTCTGCCGAGCAATCTCGGTGGCCTGCGTCAGCTCGTCCGAGGTGGGCTCTTCCTCTTCGTCATCCTCGATTTCTTCCAGCGGTTCGGCCTCCCCGGGGAGATTCGGGGAATCAGGCTCATTTTCCCGGGGCGCATCCTGCTGCCCACCGGATTCCGGGATGTCCGGCATCTTGTAGCCGAGGGCTGCCAGCTTGCCGCCCTCAACCAGATCCCGGAAGAAGAACTGGAGCCAGAGGTAGTGCATATTCTTGAAGATGTTCTTGATTTTGTTGAACAGGGTGTCGGAGATGGTGAACGTCTTGCTCATGCGGTAGGTCAGGTTGCCGTCCTTGACGGTGAACAGGATGGATGCGCCCGGCGAGATGTAATTGTCCTCGGTCGCTTCTTCCAGCATCGACATCTGCTCACCAACTCCGCCCAGCGGCCGGATAACCAGCTTGATGGGGTATGCGTTCTTGATGAACACATAACTCAGGTTGTTGGCCTCGCAGATGCCCTTGAGTTTTTCACGATAGACTGCGAAACGTGCGGATTCAGACAGAGAATTATCCATGATGAAGCTCCTTTCAAGTAGCTTTTAAGTAGTCGAAAATTTATAGTCGTTCTCCCGGTTCTCGATGGCGGTTAGACCCAGTGCGTAGGCCGCCCACACATCAGCCTTGAAGCCATAGAAGAAATCCGGGGCTTTCTTTGTGCCCTTGCCGTTTTTCAGGTCGTGGGCTGCAAATCGGTCAATCAATGCCCGCCGGATGGCAGCATCATTGGCGCGGGTGTTGTGGCAGATGTGTCGCTTCTCCTCGATGCGGCACAGCAGCCGTACCGGGCAGCAGGCGTTCAGGGCTTGGTAGAAGCGGCCGATCCAGAGGACGGTATCGAATACCTCCCGGCCTACAGACATTCCGTAGGAGGCCACCATCTCGATGACCGCCCACCGCCAGCCCTGTGCCCTGGCAGAGGAAAGCTTTTGCAGCAGCTCTGCATTGTCGATTTTTCCGAATTCCAGAGGGCGCAGGGTGCTGCGATCAATCACGCAGTAGCCAGACTGGGTGTTGCCGGGGTCGATAGCGATAATTGGAAAGGTGCTCACAGGTACGACCTCCCAAACTCTTGGATGAACCGCGCCTCCGGCCAGCCGTAATGCTCCATGGCCTTTTTCTGTGCCCACTTTTTCAAGCGGAGGTCTGCCTCCCGGTTGGTATGTACGGCAGTCACACCGTTCTGGTGGCACCAAGGGCAGAGATTTGCCCACAGGCCAAGTCGCTTGCTCTTATCCCGGTACGGTCCGAAAAAGACTTCGTGCCGGGCGGTGCGATACCGCCCGCAAATCAGACAGGTGGGGCTCTTGCTGAGGATGCTGGGCGCATAGCCATTGCTGTCCAGCTTCTCTCCGTACTCATTTTTTGCCATGTCAATGCGTCCTCCTACGTTCAAAAGACTGCTGGGAAACCTGCTGCATCACCAGTTGAATCTTATCCTGCATACTCTGGTCAGCCAGCACATTGACAGGCTGCGCAGTTGCACCGATGCGCCCAAGGGTCTGTGCCCGGACACGCTTGATAAAGTTCAGCCGCTGCTTGCGGAACTCCTTGTCCACTTCTGCGGCATCCTTGCTGCCATCAATATCGGCAACTTCCAGATCCGGAGCTTGCATGGCATCGGCAGCGCAGCGGCGCAGCTTTTCCATTGCTACGTCCAAACCGTCCTCGTGCGCCCACTGGTTCAACTGCTCATAGTTGGCGTGGCTTTCTTTGCGCAGCCGTTCCAGCCGTTCTGGACCATAGTGCAGTATGTCAATAACTGCCTTTGCGTAAATCTGCCATGCGATTCTTGCAGCTTTATTTCCAGCAATCTGATATTGCTGCTCCTTGCGGCCACGAGGTGCCCGTAGCATCGGGATGCGGTAGTCGGAAGTGACATACCCCGCCAACCAGCTTTCCCGAATGGCCTCGGCCCTGGCTTTAGAGGGGCGGCCATTGGCATCTGGGGTCATAATGACTTCGGTGTTCTGATCTTCCAGTTCGTGAATTCTGTCTGTAATGCGGTCAAGGCGGGTCTTGCCAACACCGAACTCCTGATGCAGCGCAATGGTGGCACACAGACACACGATTTGGCTGACAGCCTGTTGAGTGTCGTCCATTTCGGTCTCAAACGGCTTTTTCACGGTTCAACACCTCCCGAAATAATCCAGACCCGGCGGGAGCCCCACCCAGACCAGCTTAGAGCCTCTGCATGGGTGTTTACCGCCACATCCAGCTTGTTACCTTTTACCGCTCCGCCAGTGTCCTGAACGACCCGGAGGCCTACGCCCTCGATATAGACAACCGTGCCGTAGGGTAGAACGCTGATGTCAGCAGCTACGGTCACGCCCGGCTGCACCTTTGCGCCGCTGGATGTGATGCCGTGCCCCTCGCCACAGATGTGGGCGTATTCCTCGGAACAATAGGCTGTGCAGCTGAACGCCCCGGCGTATGTAAGGGTCAAATCGGTCTGGGCGTTCAGTTCTGCGGTCAGCTTGTCTACCTCGGCTTGGAGTTGGTCAATGGTTTCATCACGTTCTCCGGCCATGCGCTCCCAGTTGGATGACTTGCTGGCGTAGATATCCCGCTCGGTTTCCAGATCGTTCACCCGCCGGGAGTAGGCCGTGCTTGCGAGGATGCAGCCAACCATCGCACACGAAACGCACACGATCAGGCTGCGGAATGGTCTTTTCGACCTCATGTCGTGCCACCTCCAATCTGTGCCGGGGCTGCGCCGCCGGGCAGAGCCGGGGGCTGCAAACTCTCAACCGGGGCATCCTGCACAGCCCGGTCGAAGCCCGGCCGGACAAACTGGCGCAGATCCGCGCTGCTGCGGCTGCTGAAAATCTCCGACAGATCTGCCGGGGAGCCAGCCCATCGCTGCACCACCATCGGGAGGGCGGCGAAGATTTTCGCGTTTTCCTTTTTGAAATCTTCGCCTTTCAGCTTGCGCCCATCGGGGGCAATGAATCCACCGTGGGTCTGGTAGTACAGATTTGCTTCAATTTTCCGGGCAGCTGCCGCAGCCTGCGCCCAGAGGTCGTTCGCCGAAGGCTGCCGGGCTGACAGCAGTTTTTTGATTTCAGCGCACCAGTCCACAATCAGCTGGTTCTGGAATCTGCACTGAGTAAAGGCCGTATACAGTGCCTTTTCCACAATCTCGTCCGGGATGGTGCCGAACGCCCGGATGTAGATTTGCGTGTCAGCCCTGCGCTCCTCCAAGCTGCGGGCGCGGCCATAGTGGTCATCGATGACCACCAGCAGCTCACGCAATTTCGTATCGGTCATGTTGTCGAGCCTCCTAAAAGTTCTCCGAAAATTTCATCGTAGTCATCGGCAGCAGAACGCTTTGGCTGCTGACCCGCCGGGGGCTTACGCCGCTGGTCGCGGGCTTGCACATCACCAAGGGTTTTCACGCCCTCATTCTTCCATGCTTTCAAGATGCCGTTGACGTAGTTCCATTTATGTACGCCAGACAGTGCGGCTTTTTTGATAGCCAGCAGGATGAGGTCATCCGTGAAAATCTGCCGCCATTGGAGCAAGGAATCCTTTGCGGCCGGGGGAAAGCTGCCGATGTTGTCCTCGAAAGACCGGACAATCTCGGCCAATCCGGGGTCGGCAGCCGGAAAACCGCCGCTGCCGTTATCTCTTACTCCGTTCTCTATCTCTTTATCTTTCTCTTTATCTTTATCTATCTCTTTCTCTATGGGGAGATTTTCCCCAGTGGTGTCCCTACCACTTTCCCCAATGGAAAGAGGAGAATTTGCGGCTTGTAGTGTCTGCCTGCGCTTCTTGGCCGCCCAGTCAGTTTCACTGCCTATCATTTCCGAATAATCGGAAATCGACAGCGTTCCGTCTGGGTTTTCAAAAACAAGGCCGATTTGCTTATACACCTCAAGAGCCACACGGACGGTTGCCAGAGAAAACCATTTGCATTCTCTCTGAATCTTTTCAACATCATAGGGAATGAGCATCTCTCCGATTTTTGACACCAGACAGCCGCCCGTGTTTATGGTTTTGAGGCAGAGCATTTGATAGAGAACAACATAGTTGGCACCATCTGGCTGGCTCATCAGGTAGTCGATTGCGTCCGAGGACATGAAGCTATCTTTGAGTTTTATCCAGTAGTACCGCTTACCTGTTGCCATTCAAACCTCCTTAGAACGGCAGGTCATCGCCATCGTCAATTTCAGAGAAATCATCCGGGCTGCCCTGCGAATACTGCACAGTGCCAGAGGCGGCATTTGCGCCCTGCCACTGCTGCCGCTGGCTCTGGGTGGAAAAGCCCATCTGCTGCGGCTGCTGGTTCTGATAGGACGGCTGCTGGTAGCCAGGCGGCGGTGCCTCACCGCCATCATCCACTCGCTGCTCCGTTTTTGGGCCGCAAAAGTGAATCTTCTGGACCACAAACTCGGTGGCGGTGCGCTTCTGACCGTTCTTGTCTTCGTAGGAGCGGGTCTGGCACTGGCACTCCACAAGAGCCGTGCTGCCCTTGCGGAAATACTGGCAAACGAACTCTGCCGTTTTACGCCATGCCACGAAATTCAGCCAATCGGTAGCCCGCCGGCCATCCTGACCGACATTATCCCGGTCAACGGCCATGCGAAAGCTGGCAACTGTCAGGCCGCTCTGTGTGGTCCGCATTTCAGGATCAGCAGCGAAGCGGCCCTGAAATGTGCAATTATTCAGCATCGGTGTCCTCCTGCTTGGTAATCAGCTCCGGATGAACTGCAAGCATCAAATCCAGCACAAAGTTACCAATGTCGTAAACGCTGCCGACTGCACCCTTGTGATAAATGAGGCTGAGTTCGGCCTGCTTCTGGAGCAGTTCCTTGTACTCCTCAACCGGGATAGCGATGGTCTGGACGTTCAAATCTTCCATAACTGGTTCCTTTCTTCTCGCATGATGCGGACCACCTTGCGGCACTGGTCCACATCGAACATTCCAATATGCGTAAATTCAATCGGGGTGCCCATCTTCTCGGACAGCCAGCGGTAGGCCTCATTCCGGCGGCCACGGTAGGGACCGTATTTCCAGAGCGGGTCAAATGCTGCATGAGCTGCCTTTTTCCAGTTGCGCAACTCCGAATTTGCCAAGCGGCCAAGGGGCTTGTCAGACCCCTTGTGTACGCCGACATAGGCACCGCAGCGAGGGCAGAGGTAAATCATGCCGAAGCTGTGGCCGTGGTAAACCACCGAACTGTCTACGAAGTCTGCGGGCGTTCCGCAGTAGTCGCAGATGACGATTCGGCCTTTCATCGTGACCATTCCTCCTTGTACCGGGCCAACTGCTCCGGGGTATCCGTCTCGATACCCAGAGCCTTGGCTTCATCAATCGCACCGTCAATCAGGTGTGAAAATTCTTTCGTGTCCATCTTGCTGGTGTCCTTGTAAACCAAGTAGCAGTTGAACCATTTTCCGTCCTCTTCCCGCACATCAAAGCAGCGGGTGTATTTGTAGAGGTCGTGAACATCCACGCTGACCGGAAGTTTGAAGCCCACGGTGCAGCCATCCTTATCTCTCGCAACCGTGCCGTAGGCCACAACCAGCCGCTCTTTCACAAGGTCGTCCGATTCGCCAGTTTCGGCGGCGATCTTGTTGACCAGAACATGGAAGTAGGCGTTTGCACTGTGGCTGCGCTTGTTGCGGTGCTTCTTGATTTCAATGTCCAGCAGCGGCTCCTGATTCAGCTTGTCCCACAGACTTCGGAAATCAGAATCAACTTCCAGCGTGATCCGTTGCTTGCGGTTCAGGCTGAAGCTCATATCCACCAGCCGCCCGGTCATAAGGCTTTCCAGTGTTCTTTGAACACATCCATCAGACCGAAAGCATCCAGCCAGTCGAAAAAGTCCGAAATGATGGGGCGAATGTCAGGCGTTTCATCCCGGCGATAGCACTCTGTCCAGACATCCATGCCGTTGCTGACAAGGTAGGAGAACGTCTGGGCCTCCGGGATCAGCAGCATATAGGTGGGATGCTGGGTACTGGAATAGAACTTTCCACGCTCATAGCCCTTGCTGAACTTGATGTCGTAGATGGTTCCGGCTTTAAGGGCATCGAGGCGACCGTACAGAACAACGTCCATGCCGCGTACCTGAATCTTCTGGCGGGCTTTGAACTGCAGCTGCCCACCATTGATGATGGCAGCAATTTGCCCGGCAGCCCAGCTCCACGGATTGTTGGGGTCATCGTGGCCGTTGACAATGACAGTCACGAGGCTCTCAAAGTCGATGCCGTTCTGCATGGCCTCTGTGCGAGGTGTAGGTTCACGTTTCAGCACCAGCATGAATTCCGCCAGAGGGTCGCCCTCGGTGGTCAAATCCTCGTAGGGATTCTCCCGGATAAGGTGCAGCCACGAGGACAGCAGCGAGTGAGTAATGAGGTATGCAGCCATTTACTGCGCCTCCTCTGCGGACTTGGGAACATACTTAACCGCATTGGAATCGAATACCAGACCGAGGGCAACGATTTTGGCTTTCCACATAGCGTTCAGTTCCCGGCTGGAAGTCAGGTGATGCTGCAAGCTCTTGAACGGCTGCATAGCGGCGTTGACGGTGTCTGCATCCTTGATGCTGGCAATGATTTTGCTGCCCTCCTGCATAACCTGTTCGTACGCCTCGTTCTCCTTGGCGTTTGCAGCTACTTCCTCGGCAGCCTTGCTGTTGTACTCCTCGAACAGCTTGGTCAGGAAGTCGTTCTGGCTGCCGGGGGTGAGGGTCGGAATCTTGTAGATGCCGTGGATGCCACGGGTGCCCTTGGCGAAATACTTCTCGCAGTTGGAGAAGCCAATGGTGCGGTCATTGCCGTACATTTCCACGAAGCCGCCCAGATCCATGGGCTCCCACACGTTGTTCTTGGTCTGACCCTCGACCTTGATGCGGAGCCGGGTGTTGTCGCCATCCTTTTCCTCGGTAGCGTGGAAAACGACCACGATGTTCTTCTTCAACTCATAGAAGCAGTAGTCCATCAGTCGAACGAACTCACGGCCTACGAAGCCGTAACCTTTGAGGGACAGGCTGCCATCACGCTGGCCATACTTGGGATTCTGCTTGATGGCCCACAGGCCCATCAGGGAAATCAGCTTGCCGGCCGTGTCGAACACCAGCGTTTCAAAGTCCTGCACGTTCTCCGGCTTGAGATCTCCGAGGATTTCATCGTAGCTGCGGGGCTGGATGTACGGCATACGGTATCGGGGCTCGATGCGGTCAATGCCGAAATCGCAGTCGATGTGCAGCGGACGAGGTGCGGACAGGGCCAGAGTGGACTTGCCGATGCCGGGGTAGCCAGCAATCAGCATACGGATTTTCTTTGCGCCATCCTGAATGTCATTGGGGTTGCGAATCATAATGTTTACTCCTTTTCTCTTGGTTAGTTTACTTGTGGAACATGACGGTCTTGCCAGTGGTACGGTTCAGCAGAACCATGTAATCCGGGGCATCCCGGACGCAGAGGTACAGGCGGGAATCCCAGCCCTGTGCGGAAAGGGCTTCTTTCTGCTTGCGGGTCAGCCTTTTGGGCCGGGCATTCATGTGTCTGCCGCTCATACGGTACTCACCTCCTCATTCCAGCGCTTCAACAGCGAAGGCTGCATGGTGATGATCTTGTAGCCGGTGGCTTCCAGTTCAGTGCTGCGGTCGTAGCTCTGCACGTCCTGCGCGTGCCGTGTGACAGCGTTTGCCAGACCATAGAGGGAAAGGTCACCGCCCGCGATAAGATGCCCCAGAATGCCCTCGCTCTCGTTCTGGCGGATGTTGAACTCCTTGGCCGCAAGCTCAACCACCTTGGGAGCCGCCGCCGGGAGAATGGGCGCTTCCTTGGCATCCCGGAGTTTCTGCACCAGTGCATTGAACCGGGCTTCATCGACCGCCGCCCGAACGGTGTCCTCAATCTTCATCAGGAACGCCCGGTCATCGGCTTCGATGGTCTCATCCCGGAAAATCCCGAAATCGCCATCCACGCTTTCATTGATGCGGCCAACATGGCGCTTGCCAACACCCACATCCGCCACCATGCCATTGGTACAGACAAGACGGTAAATCAGCGGCTTCACGGAAACGCTGCCCATGCCGACCTCAGAATTAGAAATCAGGATACCGGCCTGAACGATGTCCCCCGGCACCACCTCGGTCTGGATGCGCTCATTGACCACCTTGATGTACATGCGGGTATCGGTCAGCTCGCAGCTTTCAATGCGGGCGCCCTGCATTTCAGAAATAATCGGCAGGACCGTCTGGGCAACCTCGTAGTTGTCGATGCGACGGTAGCGGTCGGAGAGGATGGCGCGAGCTGTTCCGTCAAGGGTACGCACCATGCGGCGGGTGTCCGGGGACTGCTGGAACCAGCCATTGACGTTTGCCATCAGCAAGCCGGGGTTCTCTGCCCGCATCCGCTCATAGTAGGGTGCCGGAATCTTCAGCTGCAATCCCAACTGACGGTGGGCATTCTCGTTCAGCTGGAACGGAGTGTTTCCGATCACGAGGTCAAAGTTCTCGTTGACGGCGGTCATCTGCATAGCACCCGCCGTGGCAACGTAGTCCTTTTTGACCTTGGCCTGCCGGTCAAGCTCAATCGCCAGCTCCTGCAAACTTCTTCCGTACTTCATTGAAATCTCCTTTTCTTTCAGAAAAACAACCGGGACAAGCCCGAAATCACATAAACTTTCGGAGCAGATCGCCTACCCGTGTATCACGGAGGACACAGGCGAGCCATGCTCCAAAACCATCGAACACGCCCTTACTGTCCAGCCAGATCAGCAGAGCCGCTCCAAAAGCGGTCAGCCAGAACTGGAACAGCGGGACACGAGCCGCCGCCTGTTCGGGGGTGAGGTGGTACATGAACATCAACAATTCCTGCATCTTTACTCCTCCCCACCGCAATAGATCTTCTCGGCCTGCTCAACGCTGGTGTCATCGAATGCCCAGTGCAGTTCATGCAGCACCTTTTCGATGGTCTTCTTGTCAAGCCCGGCTCTCTGCATAGCCAGAAGACAGTAGCCGGTGCAGGCCGCGTTGCTCCATGCACCATTCAGCGCAAGTGCTTCAAACAAAGAAATCTGTTCCTCATGGGTCATGTGCGGGTCTCCTTTCTCAGGTGTTCAGCTTTCCATGCGTCCAGCCGTTCACGCCCGCCGGGCTGGCTGACGATGGAAAAGTAAAATTCCAAACATCCCTTTGCCAGTTGGTACTGGGCTTCCGGCGTGATGCTGGAAACATCAACTTTTATGTCGGACATCTTGGATTTCTTTCTCTTGTATAGTCCACTTGATTTCCGACGGGAAATCAGTTAAACTAAAAAACGATGATGCAGCCTTTCTCAGACGTTCCTCCGGGAACGTGGACAGATAACCTTGGTCGGTATGGCGCATCGCTTCCGGCATCGCCCTGTTCCAGCAGGACGGTGCCTTTTTGGTTGCCCCCTCTCCCCTGTCATGCTATACTTGTGCAAAATCAGAAAGGAGAAGCGTATGAATAGAAAATCGGACTGTGAAGCAATAATTTTAAGTCCCGATGAGAAGCGCTTGCTTCGTAAGATCAGCCATCACCCTCATACAAAATGTGACCGGTCTGAGGTAGCTGGACTTTCTTCGATGGGCTTAATCAAAGCAGATCGCGACGAATCAGTTGATATTACTTACCAGCCCATGCACATGCTGGACACCTACTGTGTCACGGACTTCTACCGCATTTATGAAGAATATCTACGGCAGTCAAGAAAATCAGAACTCTTTAAGAGCCTGTGGCTCCCAATCATCGTGAGCCTTGTCACCACCCTAACAGTAAACGCACTGCAATGGTTGTGGCCGCTGCTATCACGATGGTTTTCCAATTCTCTTGTATGAAGTCCACCATCTGAGCCATTGGCCCATCCGCTCCCTTTCCGCTGCGGCGGTTCGGGAGTTTTTTATTTGCGGTCAATTTAGTTCACCTCCACGATGTAACTTATCAAGTTACTCATTCGCCGAAAAAAACAGCCTTGGGATCGTCAATGCTCAAAAGCTCAACGATCTTTGCGGCTTCGTCCGTGCCGAACACACGCTTCTTCAGCTTGCGGGTCAACGTCTGCTCAGAGATTCCGAGCGATTTTGCCAGCTCTTTCTGCGTATATCCGGCCTTTACCATGTAGGATTTCAACAGGTTCACATTTACCGTAGTCGCCACCTCCTTTCGCTCCGCAAGTAACTTGCTGGGTCACGAGCATAATACCATCTTTGTGGTAACTTGTCAAGTCATTTTTGATAATTCAATTAAAAATATTGTAAACCGAAAGTTTATCTGTTATAATATAGTTCAAATAGGAGGTAACCGCCATGACCGTAGGTGATCGCATCCGTCAGGTTCGCATAGAGAAAGACATCACCCAACAGGAGCTTGCAGACTGTGCGGGTGTTTCCAAACAGGCCGTTTACAAATATGAAAACAATATCGTTACGAACATCCCGATGGACAAGCTCAGTCTTATCGCTTCCAAACTCGGCGTAACTCCTTGTTTTCTGATGGGATGGGAAGACAACAATTCTGTCCCGAAAGTCCCGGACACAATAAAAGCCGCCCTCCAGCAGGAGGACGGCAAAGTGGCTGAGATTATGGAGCTGTTTGTGAATCTTCCGGCCGACAAGCAGCAGGAGGCCTTGAGCTACCTGCGCTACCTGTCAGCGAGCGCAGATAAGTGAGCAACGCTTCCCGGTCGGCATCCGACAGGGCTTTTACCTGCTCAACGATTTTGGAATAATCTTCCGATTTCATGCGCTGGCATCCCCTTTCCTGTAAGATTGCTCCCGGAAGCAGCTCAAATATAACAGCTTCTTCCCTGCTTTGTCAGCGTTTCGGTAAATTTTTCCGCTTTACGGTAAACTATCCCTAAATTTTCAGCAAAATAAAAACGCCCACGGTGTTACCAGCACCGCAGGCGTTCCAGATCAGCTTACTCAGAGATGGTGCAGGATAAAACCTGCCCAGAGCAATAACAGACCTCGCAGATGTTATTGTACCACCTCCGGGCAGGCTTGTCAAAGTGTACCCGGAGGTATTTTTATGGGCAAAAAACAAAAGACAAACGGCGGCGATGCGGTCATCTACGCCCGCTATTCTTCCCACAATCAAAGGGATGTTTCCATCGAACAGCAGGTTGAAGCCTGCCGAAAGCACGCCGCAGAGCTGGGGCTGACCGTCACTGCCACCTATGAAGACCGCGCGATCAGCGGCAAAACGGATAAGCGCCCCTCTTTCCAGCGTATGATGCGGGATGCCGAGCAGCACAAGTTCGCCTATGTGCTGGCATGGAAAAGTAACCGAATAGGCCGAAACATGATGCAGGCACTGGTAAATGAGAGCCGCTTGGTGGATTGCGGAGTCAAGGTCTTTTATGCCGAAGAAGATTTTGACGATAACGCTGCCGGGCGCTTTGCTTTGAGATCGATGATGAACGTCAATCAGTTCTATATCGAAAACATGGCCGAGGATGTGAAGCGCGGCCTATACGATAATGCCAAAAAGGGACTTGTCAATGGCAGTCTTCCGCTTGGCTATAAGCGTGGTGCCGACGGCAAGCCCGAAATTGACGAACCGAAAGCGGCCATTGTCCGGGAGATTTATACACGAGTCGCCGCCGGGGAGCTTTTTGCCAGCATAGCCGATGACCTCAATGCTCGTGGAATCAAAACCGCCAGAGGGCGTGAATGGAACAAAGGCAGCTTCCATGTCCTCTGCCACAACGATAGATACCGCGGCATTTACATGTACGGCGACATCCGCATCCCCGGTGGAATGCCGCGCATCATCAGTGATGAGCTTTTCTACGATGCACAGGAGGCCTACGGCATGAAAAAGGATAACCGCTATGGACGCGCCCGCCACGGGGCAGAAAACTATCTTCTGACCGGCAAGCTGTACTGTGGGCATTGTGGGGGCTATATGGTCGGGATCTCTGGCACCAGCAAGACCGGCGAAATGCATTATTACTACGCCTGTCAAAAGCATCGGCTGGAACACACCTGTGAAAAGAAAGCCATCCGCCGGGATGTGATTGAAAATGCTGTGGCGCGGGCCATTATGATGTACTGCTTGGATGATGAGACCATAGACTTCATCGTGGACAGCACCATTGCCTACTTCAAACAAAAAGACCACGAGCTTCACATTGAAGCCATGGAAAACGAACTTGCGGCTGTTCAGCAGGCCATATCCAACCTGATGAAAGCAATCGAAGCTGGTATTATCACCCCTACCACCCGAACCCGGCTCCTTGACCTTGAGGAACAGCAATCAAAGCTCTCAGCCAAAATCAACACAGCCAAAGCAGAGCGGGTTGAAATCAATCGAGATGACCTCATCGCCGGGCTTCAGCTTTTCCGTACCGGAGATATAAAAAATAAAAAGTTCCTGGCAAAGCTGTTCAACACGTTCCTGATCGCGGTGTATCTTTACGATGACAACCGGCTCAAGATCGTATTCAGCTTTACCGGGAACCATAACAGCGTGGAAATCCCGCTGGAGCTGGACAATGACTGTCCAGACAGCGAGATTGTCTCAGACGAAACCGAAGTTCGTATGAGCCACTTAGAGTGCCGAAAAAATTTAGGATCGTCGCCCTCATCGGGGGAAGCCGAAAAGGACGATGATTGTTCAGACGGGAGATTTGTTCGTACAGCCCCACTTCCGCCGCACCAAAAAATGCCGTGAAATCGAAAGATTTCATGGCTTTTTTGTTTTTCTGGCAGAGTCTGCACACTTTTGCACATCTCCTGCACACTTTACAAAAAAGCCATGAACTCTTTGCATCGCTTGCACAGCGTGTATTTCGCTGCACAAAAAAGAGAATTTTACGCGAAGAGCACCCGCGTCAGCTCGCGGCGCTCCTCTGCGTCCATCTGCCGGATGGCTTCAAGGATCATTTTACCCGTGATTTTTGTTGCCACCGGCGTTTTGTTTTCCGGGGGTTTCTGCGGCTTTGCACCGGCCACATCCTGCGTGTAGAAGTCGGCTTCGATCTTCTCGGTCAACTCCAACCGGGGCTTGTCCTGCGTGTGGGCGTAGGTGTCCATCAGGACGGTGGCGGTTGCATGGCCTGTGTTGCCCTGCACCGACTTGAAGTCACCGCCAGACTGCAGCAGCTGGTAGGTGGCACTGGAGTGCCGCAGACCGTGGAACACGATCTTCTCAAACTCCGGGTGCTCTGCCCGCCACATACGGTACCACTTGGTCAGAACGTCCGGGGCAATGGGTAAGCCGTCTGGTAAGCGGAACAGCTGACCGCAGTTGCTGTACTTTTCCGGGGCGCTCTGCTCGTCCTGCTTCATCTTTTCCAGCCATGCCAGAAGCTCCTCTTTCAAGGGCTTGGTCATGTACAGGATGCGGTTGGACTTTTTGGTCTTGGTCCGCTTAAGGATCAGCGAGGACTTGCTCCCCTCCCGTCTGTCCGGGAAGGTGTGGTAGATCTGGGTGGGGTCGATCTTGGACAAGGCGACCTTGTCGGCACGCTGCAGGGCTTTGTTCACCGAGATGGTTCCCCGTCCGTCTGCTGCATCAAAGTCCAGATCACTCGGCTGTAAGCCGAGGATCTCGCTCTCACGGAGCGAAAGGATCATGCTCATGTGCACCGCCAGATGCAGAGCGGGGTTCTCGATGGTCTGCAAGGCTGCCAGCATGGTTTTCTCGTCCCAGATGGTGCGTTCCTCGATATTGACCTTGGGGGCATCACGGGGCAGGGGAATCTTGTGGATCAAGTCCCATTCCACCGCATAGGAAAAGGCGGTTTTCAGCATGGTGTGGACTTCGTGAATAGAGGTGCTGGACAGCAACCGCTTCTTCTGCTTTTCGGTCAGGGGCTGCTTTACGCCGTGGACGTACTGCCCGCAGGGAGTCTTGGCAAGGGTAGCATAGAACTTCTCGATGTCGTAGGTTCGCAGCTCCTGTACCTTCCGTTTCCCGATATACGGCACGATAAGGTTCTGCACCATCGCCACGGACTGGGTGTAGGTCTTGGGAGACCATTTGTGTTTGGTGGACTGGATCGGAATCCATTTGTACAGCATCTCCTCCACCGTCATAGTGTCGGGGACAAGGAATGCGCCGTCCAGCAATTCTTTCTCGACCGTGATCTTTCGCTCCTGCGCCTCCTTCTTGGTCTTGAAACTTTCCCATCCCTCGCAGGGCTTGCCGGAATGGTCTTTGTACTTGTAACGGACGGAGTAGGAATCTCCGCGCTTCATAATAGATGCCATAGATTACCTCCCTCAGACCGCCGCAAACCAGCTGTCGAAACTCTGCTTGTTCACCCGGATGCTGGTGCCGATGCGCAGCATCCGGAAATCCTTCGTGGTGTTGCACAGGTTGTACGCCGCACGGGGAGAAATCGCCAAAAGCTGGGCGATTTCCTCCACCCGGTAAACAAGAGGTTCGTGCTTGGCTGCTTTGGTCTGGTCAGAAGATCCAATAGCAGGGGTTTTGGACGCTTTCATTGTAACCGGGTTCGAGTCCATTTGCAAGGATTTATTCGTATAATCTTTAGATTTCACATAGGTGGTATTGCTGGGGATAGGGGAAGTGCGGTCTTTCATCATAGGCAAGTCTCCTTTTTACTAGTATGTATCTTCCCCTGTTCGTCGACGAAATAGGAGTAGGCAGCCAGTTTTTATGTTCTCGTCCAGCTGCATCGTATTGGTAATAATCGATCAAATCTTTATGACCGGTAGTCATGCCTAGCCGAACTACTTGTTCGGGTCTTCCCAATCCGTCGAAATAGGTTATTTTTGTCGCCACCCGAGAGCCCGAGGCGTTGAGATGTATAGATTTACTGTCGACATCTATTGTACCGGAACCTTGTACCGGAGTGAT
>ERZ1106978.489-NODE-489-length-28651-cov-10.160127_pt1 | contig 28651 bp, 31 predicted proteins | sample MGYA00403689_ERZ1106978 | MGnify/ENA primary metagenome ERZ1106978 (study PRJEB35170, sample SAMEA104062434) | human gut metagenome | biome: human gut; feature: human-associated habitat; material: faeces | place: Denmark | collected 2012-08-02 ...
TTTCCGTGCTCATGTTACAAAGCGCCATCCGTTCTGAAATGCTAAGTTCCTTTACGACAGGCCCCGTAAATTCAACGGCTTTATAGACGCCAAAATCTGCTTTGACGCTTCCTATCACGTACAGGATGACGTCCTTAGCATAGACACCAACAGGCAGTTTACCCGTTAGATTGATACGAATAACCTTGGGGACCATAAACCAAAGTTTTCCAGTTGCCATAATGACAGCAAGATCCGTTGCGCCCACACCCGTTCCAAAAGCACCGAAGGCACCGTGGGTCGTCGTATGAGAGTCCGTGATTACAACAATTTCTCCCGGCTTGGAAAATCCATAATCAGCCATGAGCTGATGGCAAACCCCTTTGTCAATGTCCATGACATGTGTAATGCCCTGCTCTTTTGCAAATGCCCGGAATCTCTTGTGATTATCCGCCTGTTTTTCCGTTGCACAAGGAGCATAATGATCAAAAAAAAGAATCACTCGTTCCGGATGAACAACCTTTCCGGGGACACCGCCGGGCTGAAGCTCTATGCCTACGGTGCAGACGGAAAGCTGGCGGAGGTCGGCAAAGAGCTGTGGTCGATCACGGATGAGACAGGCGCTTCCGTGGATACCCTGTCCGATGGCACACTGTATGAACTGCGTGTCAGCGTCGCAGACGGCGGTGCGTTCGACCTGAGCGAGGCGGAAAAGGAGATCAAAATTTCCGTTGTACTTGCGAAGTAAGACTCAAGGAAGGCTCCGGTGCCAAAAGCGCCGGAGCCTTCCTCAACCTGTCAAAATACCACAAAATCACTTCCACGAATATCGCCAAAAAGTTACTGTTACAACGCTGTTCCAAACCGCTTCTCATCCCGATTTTCAACTTCTCGCACAAACGGCCCACGTTTGCTTTCACTCCCGAAAGCGGGTACACACTCGCCTTTCAGAGAAAAATCGCACACAAGGGCACACACGCCGAAACAGGGGTGTTTTGGATGGGGGTGGTATCACTACTCTCGGAGCGTTCCGCACGTTCACCAACATCCCCGGGCCGGGTATCAGAACGGCAAGTTTTGCCGCTTTTGGGGCTTGGTCGGGTGCTCCCAAAGAACGCAGAAAGCCTTCGGAACAGCGATGCGCTTATGCGCGTCGCTGTTCCGAGGCGTCGCGGCCCCGCTGGGCTGCGTGATCTTTTCCGTTTCTGTCGAAATTGCGGCTTGTATGCCCTGTTCCAGATACTTCTTTCGGTTTTCCAGACGCTCCAGCCTGTGCCGTTCCTGTGCAAGCTGCGTCTCAGCTCGTTCCTTTTCGGCTCGGAGTTCAATGGGTTTCGGTCGAAACAGGCAGGATTTTTTGCTATAATTTTGGAAAACGTGTAACCTGACTGCCCCAAAGGGTGCTTATATGGGTGAAGGCCCTTCAATCGAAACCGGAAGGAGATGAACGCCATGGATGACCGCGGCATCGTCGCGCTGTACTTGCGGCGGGACGAGACAGCCATCTGGCAGACCGCTGAAAAGTACGGCCACCGCCTGCGGGCGCTGGCCTACGGAATCGTCAACGACTTGCAGACCGCCGAGGAATGTGAAAATGACACCTACATGGAGGCATGGAACACGATCCCGCCCCACGAGCCAAGCGACTACTTCTACGCCTTCCTCGCCCGAATCACCCGGCACATTTCCCTGAACCGCTGCCGGGACCGTGACCGTCTGAAGCGCAGCGCTTTTATCAGTGAGTTTAGCGCAGAAATGGAACAATGTATCCCGGCGCCTGACAACGCCGCATGCCGTATGGACGATCTGTCGCTGGAAACAGCCCTCAACGCTTTTTTAGGCGGACTGGACGCGGAGAAACGGAACATTTTCGTCCGCCGGTACTGGTATCTGGACTCCGTGGCCGACATCGCCAAACGCTATGGCATATCCGAAAGCAAGGTGAAAACAACGCTGTTCCGCTGCCGCAACCGGCTGCGGCAGCATCTGAACAAGGAGGGTTACACAGTATGAGAGGAAATGAACTGTTAGATAAACTGGAACGGATCGACCCCGCCTACATTGAGGCGGCGGGCACCGCGCCGAACAAGCGGAAAAGAGTCTGGGCAAAATGGGGGACGGCAGCGGCCTGCCTTTGCCTGATCTGCGGGCTGGCCATCCCTGCCATGGCAGCCTTCAGCCCGTCGTTTTACGAGCTGCTGTATGCCGTCACCCCTGCCACGGCCCAGTTCTTCAAGCCGGTGCAGCGGTCCTGCGAGGACAACGGCATCCGCATGGAGGTGACGGCGGCCTACATCCACGAGAATACCGCCGAGATCTATCTCTCCATGCAGGATCTGACAGGAACGAACTTCGATGAAACAGTAGACCTGTTCGACAGCTACCGGCTCCACACGCCCTTTGACTGCACAGGCCACTGTAAGCTGGCCAACTACGACCCGGACACCCACACCGCCACATTTCTTGTGACCCTTGAGCAGTGGGACCGGCAGAGCATCGAGGGTGAGAAGCTGACGTTTTCCGTTCAAAAGCTGTTGAGCGGCAAGAAAAGCTGGGAGGGTACCCTTGACGGCGTGGATCTGGGCGGCAGCCTGACCTCCGCCACGCAGACGGTCCAACCCCGGGGTTTGAGCGGGGACCTGTTCGGCTCCGACGGCGGAAAAAGCGTGACGGTGCTGAAACCGGGCGACGCAATCGCATCTCCCGTGGATGGCGTGACCCTGACGGGGATCGGCTATGTGGACGGGCGGCTCCATGTGCAGGTGTACTACGCGGACATCCTCAAAACGGACAATCACGGCTCTATTTCTCTGGTAAACCGGGAGACCGGCGAGCAAATTGAGTGTGACGGTTCGGCGGCCTTCTTCGATGATGCGGGGACGGGCAGCTATGAGGATTATGTGTTCACCGGTATTGAGGCCTACGCCCTTGACACTTACGCGCTGTACGGGATGTTTGTCACATCCGCTGGGCCTGTGGAGGGAAATTGGAGCGTGACGTTCCCGCTAGAGAACACCGCGGGCAACTGAGGGACCGGAGCGTACCCAAACCGGTTTCCTCTTCATTCTTCTGTTTCACTGTCCTATAGCGGCAAAAATCCGACGCTTTTCAGCGTCGGATTTTTTGTGGGAGAAAGCCCATACTTTCCGGAGACTGTGGAGGGGGCAACAGGCGCAGACCGCTTCTGCCTCGTCACCCTCACAAAGGGTGAAGCAACCCCCAGTCCTCTCACCGGAACGCAGTTCCCTGTGCTGGCCGTCTCGCCCGGCCTCGGCTGTTTGACAGGCCGGATAAAGGCGTTCCTTCTGTAATTTTACGGCCAGAAAAGGCAGAAAAATACGGATGATGTTTACACTTACGGCTAAAACCGGTATAATTACATACAAGCCAAAACCGTTATAGACAAAGAAGCCTGTTGAAGCGCATCGGAGGGCGAAACCATGCCAAAACCGAGATGGAATCTGAATACCATTTACATATCCGAGCGGCTGCAGGAGAGCCTGCGGCCCATCTCCCGCTGCGCCATGACCACGGTGGTCGCCCCCATGGGCTACGGAAAGACCACGGCAGTGAACTGGTATCTGGAGGAGCGCGCCAAGGCGGAACCCCTGAAAATGATCCGCATCAGCGTATACTCCGACAACCTCGCCATCTTCTGGAAAAGCGTACAGGAGGCGTTTGCCCGGGCCGGGTTTGACATTCTGCGCAACTATCCCTGCCCCACGGACGCCGCGGGCGGCGGACTGCTGGTGGACGATCTCTGTCATGCGCTGGCAGATGAGACGCCCTGCTATCTCTTCATCGACGATTTTCACCTGCTGACCGACAAGCGCGCCTCGCTGTTCCTCTGTATGCTGGCAAACCGCCTGCCCGCAAATGTACATCTGATCGTTGCCAGCCGGGACCGTTTTCTGCCCGCTGCGGAGGCGGTGCGACTTGGGGCCAAAGTGTATCAGATCGGCACGGAGCAGCTGCGCCTTAACCACACCGAGCTGGCCGTCTATGCCCACCGCTGTGCGGCACAGAGCTTTCCGATGCGCAGATCGAAAGCCTCCTCTATTCCAGCGAGGGCTGGTTCTCCGCCGTATATTTGAATCTGCGGACGCTCTCCGAGCGCGGCGTGCTGCCCAGCCGCGATTCTGACATCTACGCCACCTTTACCGCCGCCATGATCGATCCGCTGCCGGAACCGCAGCGGGCGTTTCTGGCGGTCATGGGGCTTGCCGATGAATTTACCGTCGAAATGGCGCAGTATATCACAGGCGATGGGGACGCGGGGCAGATCCTCTCTGCGCTGACGGAGCAGAACGCCTTTGTCACGCGCCTGCCGGACGGTGTGACCTATCGCTTCCACCACATGATGAAGGAGTGCGCCGAGCGCAGCTTTCAGGCGATGCCGGCGGAAACGCAGCGGCGCTATTGGGAGCGCTTCGGCCTGTGGTATGAAGAGCACCGGCAGTATCTCCACGCCCTCGCCGCTTACCGGAAGAGCGGGAATTACGACGCGCTGCTGCGGGTCATCCGCAGCGATGCGGGCATCTTGCTGGCGTCGCTGAAGCCGGAGGATGTGCTGAACGCGCTGGATAACTGCCCCGCCGAAACGCTGAAGGCATACCCCTTTGCCATTCTGGTGCTGATGCGCCGGATGTTCACCTGGCGGCAGATCCCGAAGATGCTGGAACTGAAAGCGCTGCTGCTGACGGCCATCGGAGAACATCCGGAACTGTCCGCAGAAGAGCGCGGCAATCTGCTGGGGGAATGCGATCTCATTCTGAGCTTTCTTTGCTACAACGACATCAGCGCCATGAGCCGCCTGCACCGCAGCGCCAGCGCGCAGATGTCCCGCCCCGCCATCAGCATCCAGTCGAGCGGCGGCTGGACCTTCGGCTCACCGTCCGTTCTGATGATGTTCCACCGTGCACCGGGAGCGATGGAAAGCGAGCTTGCGGAGATGGACGAGTGCATGCCCCATTATTACAAGGTCACGAATCACCACGGGCAGGGTGCAGAGACCATCATGCGCGCCGAGGCGCTGTTCTGTCAGGGGCGCTTCACGGATGCCCACATTGAACTGGAGCGGGCCTATGCACAAGTGAAGGACAATGGACAGATCAACATGGCGCTGTGCTGCGATTTTCTGTCGCGGCGGCTCTCGCTGTATACCGATGTGGAGCAGCGGTACACCTTTGAGGAGCGGTACGCGGAGCTGCTGCACTATCATGACGCCTCGTGGATCAACCTCTGGAGCGCCGCCAGCGCCTACTACCATGCCCTGCGGGGCGAAACGGACAAAATCCCGGAGATTTTCTCCCAGCACCGCCTCTCCGACATCAATATGCTCGCGCCGGGCAAGCCCATGATGGAGATGATCGAAAATCAGGTGTATCTTGCTCAGGGCGCTTATGCCAAGGTCATCGGACACAGCGCGCAGCTTTTGGCTGTGTGCGAGGCCATGCACTATGCACTGGTGGCCCTGCACATCCGCATCCAGACGGCGGCAGCCTATGCGCAGCTGGGAAAGAGCGAGGAAGCCTGCACATGGCTGAGACAAGCCCTTTCTGACGCCGCACCGGACGGACTTGTAATGCCGTTTGTGGAAAACTACGATTTCCTGAAGCCCCTGCTGGCGCAGGAACGGAAAACTGACCTGATTGTGAAGATCACCGCGCTTGGCGAAGGGGCAGGGGCGCGAAACGCGGCGAGCGCTCACCCGGCGGCCTTTGACGTGCTGACGCTGCGGGAATTTGAGATCGTGGAGCTGATAGCGCAGCGGCTTTCCAATCGCGAGATTGCGGAAAAGCTCTACCTCTCCGAGGGGAGCGTCAAGCAGTATGTGAACCAGATCTATTCCAAGCTTCATATGGAGGGCGATACCCGAACCAAGCGGAAGCGGCTTGCCGAGCTATTCGGACAAAAGACCTAACCTTTGGTTAATGGTTATCCCATACGATCCACCGTACAATATTTGTACGGTGGATTTTTATTTTTGCGGAAAGGAGGGCGTGCACTTGAACCGAAGGTATCTCACAGCCGTCACACCGCTGCCCGACCATGTTTTGCAGGTGGATTTTGTGTCCGGCAGCCGGCTTTTGCTGGACATGAAGCCGTATCTGGACAAGATCCGGTTTCGTCCGCTTGCGGATTCACGGGTGTGGAACAGCGCTGTGACCAACGGCATCTTTGTCCGTTTCGGCGATGTGGAGCTGAGCCATGATGAGATCTTGTCCATGGCGGAACAGGAGCATTGACTCCGTTTATCTGAAAAAGGAGAATAAAATGATGAAACACTTAAATAAATATCTGTCTCTTGCTTTGGCGCTGGTGCTGTGCCTGAGTCTTGCCGCCTGCGGCGAGAGCAACGAAGACTATGGTGATGACGGCAGCGACTACAATTTATATGGCGTTCCGGATTCCTTTGAGGGGCTGGTAAAAGACTCCAAGCAGATGTCGAACCTCTACCTCTACGGCGGCGCGTGGAAGGGTGAGGACGGCGGCACGCTGATCTCCGACACCAACGACGATGGCGACGAGGTGCGCTTTGCGCTGTACGACGCCGGCGAAGAGCTGACTGCCAGCGGCTTCATCCAGTTCGTGCCGGACTATGACTACGATTATTTCTACAATGAGCACGATGGCGTGGCCTATCGCAGCTGGTTCGACGAGGTCGGCGCCCTGCATGTGGCCGAGCTTGGCACTTTTACGCAGATGACCGGCGACGCGCCGGGCGAGAATACCGGCGACATCGATTTTGAGATGATGGCGGGCACCTGGTATCTGGACGCCGAGGCGGATGCGCCCAGCATCCTTGTGTTTGACGAAAACGGCGGCTGGGAGCTGCTGGAGCGTCCCGGCGGCGACGGCGACCCCACCACGGTGGACAGCGGCACCGTCGAGTTGGCCCCTGATGGCTCCGAGGAGATGTATCTCGCCGTTTCCTCCCAGTTCGACGATGTGGGTTATGAATTTACCATCCTCGACCATGACACGCTGCGTTGGGGCAGTGAGTTCGAGTTTTATCAAAAAATGGCATAGCGGCTGCGGGAAGGAGAGAGATGAAAAAGCAACTTGTCCTATTCTTGGCACTGGCATTGTGCCTGGGCTTGACCGCCTGCGGCGACACCGAATTTGACGATACGCAAAGCGGCTATGAGACCGTCATGGATATGGAATTTCTCGACGGGATGTGGAGCATCGACGGCACCGCGAAGTTATACTTTGACAGTACGGAGGGCTTTTACGCCTACCGCACCGGCTGGGGCCTCGGCGGGCGCGGAGAATTCGAACTGTCCGAGGCGAGCGGCCGTCCGATGATCTTTTTCAACGGCTTTCTCTACAATTTTCTCCTGTGCGACGACGGCGTGCTGCTGCCAAACCGGAACGGCGAGGGCAGCGGGCTCACCATCCACCGCCACACCTTCCTCCGCGACGATGAGGCGGAGATCGTCGAGTGGGATAAAAGCAACTGGGACGGCATGTGGCAAAATGCCCTGGGCGAGACCATCGTCATCAACTCGTCCCTCATGCAGTACATCGCCTGCTCGCCGGACTATTCCATGAGTGGCACCATGGACGACGAGGGCGAGGGCATGGGCCTCTATCTTTACGACAACGGGACGCGCGCCTACCTCTGCCCCGGTGACGACGGCAACAGCTTCACCCTCTCCGCCGAACGCTTCGGCCGCTACGGGGACGATCAGCATTTTGATGGCGTCTTTTACCGCAATGCCGACTTCTACGCCTACACGGATATGGAAAACGCGGAGTTTTATGAAGACGAATACTCCACCTTCTATATCTGGTACTACGACGGCGTGAACCGTTACCTTTTGGGCAACGATTACACCATCGGCGAAGACGGCCTTGCCTACCACGACGAAGACGGCCTCATCTATCCCGCAGGCTGGATTCCCGAAGAACCATATGATCCCGCTGTTGACTGGGGCGCAAACTGGATGGATAGTTGGGACATCTGAAGCCCCGCGGAAGAAGGAGGAAAATGAAATGAGACAACGAAGATCCTTTTTGACGTTCACCTTAGCGCTGCTGTTTTGTCTGAGCCTTGCCGCCTGCGGTGCGAAGCAATATCCCATGGAGATCACCGTTGTAAACCGTACCACATACCCCATTGCGGATATACGCATCAGCCTCACTTCGGAGGAGGACTGGGGGGAGAACCGCCTGGAGACCACACTGGCGGAGGGCGAGAGTACCGAGATCGACCTGGGGGAATACACGGAAGGGCAGCTGAACGAGGGCTTCAGCCTTCAGTTTTACGGTGAGGACGGTGAGCCGGTCAACCCTGACTATGATCCCAGCTCTCCCATGTTTTTTGACAACGGCGACTTTCTTATTTTCGCGCCGCCGGATCTCAGCGTTGCCCTTTTCCTGGACACCGCTTATGACAAGGAGGCCTATGACCAGAAAATCGTGGAGTCCTATGCTGCGGACGGCGACGGCCGGGGTGATGTGATCTCACGGGACGACATCCCGGTTCTGATGGGTGGCGCGCTGCCCTTTACCAATATGCAGAACCTGCTCTCCGAGAACCATGACGACGGCACCTACCGCTATGAGGACATCACCGAGGATGGGCAACTCCTTGTGGTCAATACGGCGGAGCAAAGCTGCTTTGTTCCGGATGTACAGGAGCTGGACGATTATCTGACAGCCTGTGCCCTGTCTTTAAGTGATGCGGGTACCTATGAGCTGTTGTCCGCCGAAGAACATGAGGAATACAGCAAAAATTTAAGCTATCCGGTTTACATCGTAACCTATACCGCCGGCGAGAACGAAGACACCCGGGAATGGACCGTATTTGTCATGGACACCGACATTTGTACCTATCTTTACGGATTCTGCGCGCCCCCCGATGCTGCGGCGGATATGGGTGAGACCTATCAAAATATTTTTTCGCAGTTGTATTTGAGCGATGAAGAATGAGGAGAAATATCACATGAAGAGAAAAAAGCCATATCTTCTGGCGGGACTGGTATTGCTGCTTTTCCTGCTGTGTACAGCCTGCGGCAATGCGGAGGGACAAATCGCCCCGCAGGATGATCCCAATGAGGGGCTGGGAGGCGGCTTCAATGAAGATACCGTCAACGATTTCAGCAGCTATGAGGGCATCTGGCTGGGCGAGGCGAACAACGAATACGATTACATCGAGTTTGACGCAGACGGCAACTGGCAGCTGTATCTTACTGGTGATGTGGTAGACGACGGCTACCTCCGCTATGAGCCGGAGTGGGAGGCCATCTATGCCTACAGCAGCTCGGACGATTCCGGCAGCCGCATCGCCATGGAGGACGGCCAGCTCTACAGCGCCGCTTACGGCTACTTTAACCCCGGCGAAGGGATGGAGTACCTTTGGTATGAAGACGGCGGCCATCTCACCGAGGACGACGAGCCCGATCCCTCGGAGGACGAGGTGCCCGACTGGAACGGCCGTTTAGACGGAGACCCAGACTCCTATTGGAGCTGGGATTCCGACCTCTGCCAGCGAAATGTCTCGGAATTCAAGGGCATTTGGTACTATGACGGCGATCTCTCGGCTGAGACCTATATCGTCATCGACGGTAATGGAAACTGGAGCTATTACCAGCGCGCTCCCGGCGCTGAGCCTGCGGAAATGGACTGCGGAGTTTTCACCTACTCCATGGATGAGGTAAGCACCTATTATGCGGACTCCACCATGTATGACGGCGTTTCTTACCGGGTCTTTGAGGTTGACGAGGACTCTCTGGTCTGGGGCGATGAGGGCGTTTACTACATGATGGAGTGATGGAAAGGAAGGAGAACCATGAAGAATCGATGGAAACATATTTTTATCCCTGTGCTGGCCATGGCGCTCTGCCTGAGCCTTGCCGCCTGCAGCAATTCTGACGATGTCGCGGGAGAGGACTGGCGCACCACCGGCGTGGTAGTCGGCAGCGGCACTATCACCCACGACGGCGAGAGCGTAGACGTGCTGGTGACCGCAGACCCCAACAGCGCGGCCTTCTACCGGGATCAGGAGGAGCAGGTGCTGTTTGACAGCGTGGCTTTTCCCGAGACTATCGAGGACATCAGCAGCAGCGCCTTCCAAATCTCCTTCGACGATCAGAACGGGGACGAGGAGAGCGACGTACTGGTGGAGATCGGCCATGAGGACATGAGCAATACCACCATGCTCTGGCTGTGGGCCCCCCAGGAGCGCTATGTCTATCAGCCGGATTACTCCAGCTTCCATGTGCCCGGGGTGGCCGGGCCGGAGGAGCCGATTGCCCCCTATGTGGGGCTTTGGGAATATCAGGGGGAGAACCTCTGGCTGCGCATCCACGAGGACGCCACCTGGGAATTCGTCAATGATCAGGACGACGTCATCGAGTACGGCACACTGTGGGTGGACGAAAACGGCGTGACGCTCCACTTTGACGGCAGCGGCGACACCCTGCAGCTGGACTGCACCGTCAGCGGCGACCTTATCGACAGCGTGAACGGCGGCACGCTCCTTCCTGTGGAGGGCATCCAGTCCAGCGAACCCTACTTTACAAGAAACGGCCTTGAGATCAACGCCGCCGTGGAGAGAGGGACCTTCCTGCTGGAGGACGGGGTGTGCAGCTATTCGGGACTTGGCGATGGCTACAACACCGGCGACTGCTATTGGGAGATCACGAAGAACGGCGACTATACCCATGACGGCATCCGCGAGCTGCACTTCGACGCCATCTGTTACATCCCGGAGGACTCCATTCCGTATTTTTCCGAGAAGTACATCACCAATACCGACAGCGAGCTGTACGACTTCTACACCGGCATGTGGCTCACCACCGCAACGGCTTACGGCAACAGCCAGCGGGGCGACAACTACTATCTCCACACCGTCAGCTGGCAGGGAAACAGCTATCTCATTGAATTCGCCTACTCCACCAACTGGCAGTACAACGTGGGGGACTGGGCGCAGGTCCTGACCAAGAGCTACGCCGTCTATCTCCCGGAGGACTATGATGGGCTGGTCTTTGCCGCCGAGGCGCAGCCGGACAACTATAAAGACAGTGCCAAACGCATGCAGCTGGACAGCATTTCCCCCGAAGCCTCCCTCATGGACATCGACACGGTGGACCCCTACCGCAGCCTGTATTTCAGCCTTTGCTACTAAGGAGGGACAGCTATGCGAAAGAAACGCAATGATTTTGACGCGGTGGGCGTTGAGCGGATGACGGACGCCGAGCTGTCAAAGAAACTGGGAGGCTATCAGAGAACGGAGAGCATCGGCATATCGCTGGGCGTTTTACTGGTGATCGCCGGGTGTATTTCAATGTTTATACAGCATGACCCCATTTTGGTCTGCGCTTTGGCGTTCCCCGGCGTGGCACTGTTCCTGTTGGTGGCAAAGCCCGCCCAAACGAAGAAAAAAGCCCTGATGCAGCAGCAGCTGGGCAGCTTCTTCCGCACGGAGCTGACAAAAGCCTTCGGTCCGGAGCCGGAGCCTGCCACCCTGCCCATCGACTGGGCTTACCTGGCGGCGACAAAGCTGTCGGCGGTCCCCTTTACGGAGTGTACCTTGACGGACTTCCACGAGGGCGAGTACAAGGGGCTGCGGTTCTCCGCCGCCAACGTGGAGCTGCGCCGCACGGTGGAGGAAAAGTCCGGCCCCAACAACGACAACTGGATGACCCGAACCGAGACGCTGTTCCGCGGCATCGTGGTCCGCTGCAAGGACATCTGTGACCCGACGCTGGACATTGCCCTGAACGATATGTTCCAGGAGCGGAAGAAGGACGACATCACCGACCCTGCCGCCTTCCGGAGGCACTTTGCCGCTCACACGGCGGATGGCCGGGAGGCGGACGATCAGGTCACGCCGCAGCTTCGCGGTCTGGTACAGAAGCTGGAGGCATCTTCCAGAACTTCCAAGCTGTGCGGTCTTATCCTCCGTGACGGCGATCTGACGCTGGCTCTGAACACCCGGTATGTGTTTGCGGGCGTTCCGGAGTGGCTGGATCTGCGGGACATCGACGGGATACGGAAATGGTTTACAGCCTCGCTGACCGGTATGGGCAATCTGCTGGATCTGATAACGGAAAGCCCCGCCCTGACCGGCGGGACGGAATAAGGAGAAGAATATGGCAGAACAGAAAACGAACATGACAGATGAACAGTTGGCGCAGGAGCTGCGCAAAAGCAAGGGCGGCAAGCTGGGCGGCAAGATTCTTTCGCTGCTGGGCGGGGTGATCGCTGTGGCAGGTATGATCCTGGGCGGCAACCTTGTGCTGGTTGTCATCGGCGGCGTGGTTCTCGGCCTGGGGCAAATGGTGCAGGGCAAGTCCAAGGAGCAGGCAGGCCGGCAGACCTTCGACTCCATTGCTCCGGACATCGTGGGCACTGCCTTTGAAAACGTACAGATGAACCCCGTTCCTCCCCTTTTGGACGCAAACGACACCAATATTCCCCTGCCCAGCCACACCCATTGCAGCGGCAGCGGGTATATCCGCGGAACATATCGCGGCCTAACCACGGAGCTGTGTACCGTGCGGCTGACGGAAGTCAGCGAGTTTCAGCGGGAGGAGACCGGCCTGTGGGAAAAGAACGAGCAGGAGGTCTACACCGGCCAGTGGATGCTGTGCCGGCTGAACCGGGAATTTCCCACATGGCTGACCATCTGGCCGCGGGACAGACTGGGTAAGCCGTTCAGCTCCAAAACCATCCAAACAGGGAATGAGGGCTTTGACAAGCGCTTCAATCTGAGCAGCGACGATGAAGCGGCGGCTCTGCGCATCCTGTCCCCCGGCCGGATGGAGCGGATTCTGGCGCTGGTGGATTCCTCCATCGGAAAATTCGCCGTGAATCTCAACTCGGACGGCAGACTGTATATCGCGGTTCACAGCGGACGCGGCTTTTTTGATCTCGACAAGGGCCGTGAAAATCCGGCGCAGCTGCGGGAGCGCTTTGCCCGTGAACTGCGGTGGTTTACGGATATGATCGAAGCATTCCGCGGCGCATAAAGGAGGTGGACAGTATGCCTCTTTGGCTCGCTGCGGCGCTGCTGGTACTGTCGCTGTCGGGGATTTTTCTCTCCCGCCGTTACTTGCGGAAACCGCTTCAATCAGTCTGCGTCATCCTCTGCGTCCTGCTGGCAGCAGCCTGCGCCGCTTATATCGGACTGACCCTTCTGTTTGTGGATGCGGTACAGAACCAGCCGCCGGCATCGTAAAAAGAGATCCCCGCCCATAGCGGCAGGAAGGAGGACGTATGAAGAGTATTAAAGTTATCGTGATCGGTTTCATTCTTGCGATAGCGCTTGTGGCATGGCCCGTAGAATATACGCGGAATATCACAGCAGGAACCGGCTTTCTTCTCGGGGGTGTGCTGGCGGCCTGGCTCGGGATTCGCCGCCGGAAAGGCGCACGGAAGGAATACGAGGATGATGTGCGGCGGTACCCAGGCACCACGATGATGAAGGTGGTATGGATTGAGGAATCGGTCGTTGAAAGGTGGGAGCACCAGGAGGACGGCAGTGATCGGCTGCGCCGGGAGACGTACTATCTGCCGACCTATGAGTACACAGTGAATGGCACGACCTATCGGTACTCAAGCCGTCAATCGCTGTCCGGCAAGCGAGATCTGGGGCGGCAGGTGGTCGGATACTATGACCCGGCTAAGCCTGAATGCATTACGGAAAACAGACCCCGAAAGCCTGTTTTCGGCGGAGCTTACTGCTTTTTGTGGGCTGCGTTTCTGCTGTTTTTCGGGATCATGACATTTACCGGTCAAGTCTCCTTTTCCTGATGCCAGGCATGTATAACCACTGCGATCAGGGATACAGTTCCGGAACAACCGTCTGCGCGGTAGAGCGGAATAACAAAAAAATTGAAGCAAAAAGCGAAGGCACCCAGTGATATGTACCCAGAATTCTGGACACATGAAAAATTGAATTAGGTGCACATGGATGCCTCTCTGAATTTTGTAGGAGGCATCCATTTTGTTTTCTCTTGGATTCTTTCGTTGTTGTAGTAATTTATGTAGAATAAAAGGAAGTCATAAAAGATGACGGTAAGGAGTATTACTCTCTTACCGCCATTTTTTTGTTTCTATTTCGGACAGATCCTCGGCAGCACCCCCAGGAAATGTCGGCCAATCTTCTCAGGGTCCATATCAAGCACCTGAGACGGATTGGTGTCCTTTTCTGTCCAGCGCACAAAGCGCTCTTTGCAAAGCATAAAGTTATGGTAGATATGAGTATCCTCATCCATTTCATCAATCTTATCTTCCTACAGGAGAAGAAATTGGTTGTTGTCTGATTTGATGGGCTTCAGCTTAACCTTGAATTCCTCGTCGCAGTATTTGTTGTGTAGATACTGTTCTTCGATTTCGTGGTAGCAATCATCATTTTTGCCCTCACTTCAATCGATATCTTTTTCCCGCGCCCCGGCCGATGATGTCAATCAACCCATTTTCATTCATCTGGCGGGAAAGCAGGTAGGCTCTTGTCTTTTTGATATTCAGCAGCTCCTGCAGATCTTCATCGGTCATTTCGCCATACTCCGCCAGATAATCCATCACCGTTTTCATCTGGGGAGTGATGGCAGCAGTAGACTTGCCGGTTGTTGCCGGTGTATCCTCGTTTGCAGCATCGGTAGCATTCATGTTGGGCAACACGATTCTGAACGCATTGGTCGTTGCCTCAATGCTGGGCTGTACAGGGCAGTTTTCGTACAGCTTGAAAATGCGGCGAATACCGGTGCCATAGCTTTCAATCAGGCGCAGGCGATGGAACACCTCTGCCAGCTTTTTGTTCCTCGGCTGAGAAACACCGATGCGAATATCCTCGGTAGAAAGGCCGGGGAGTAGACCGCCAAGAGAGATAAACTCCATTTTGCTGTCGTTTACATTGATGATAATACTGCCGCTGAAGCTGTAATCCCGATGCACAAGCGCATTGAGCAGGGCTTCACGAATGGCTTCCTCGGGGTAGTCCTGCTTATCCGTGCGAACAAGTCCTTTGATCGTGGAAACAGTCTTGTTGCACAGAGCGAGATAGTTTACCACATCCTCAAACTGCTTGAACACAGACCCGCCGAACTCCTTGCTGTCACGGAACTCTGTGCAGAATTCATCCTTGAACACGGCAACTTTGATCGTGTGATGGCACTGGTCGGAAAGCAGCAGCGCAAGGTTGGTGTAAATATCATTCTGTGTAATACCCAACGCACGATACTTCTCAACGGAAAACTCTATGCCGTACCGTTCAAATGCGGTTTCTGCGGCATGGAATGTTAAATCTTGTTCCAAACTGCGGGAGTCCTCATAACTGTCTCCGTCCGACTCCTTGATCATCTGACGAATCTGCTCGGGAGATGCCTGAACACTGGATGTCCCCTGACGGACATAAACACCGGCAGGCTTCATACCTTTGGATTTCAGATAGTAAGGCTTATAGTTGCCTTCGGCAACCTCGATCTGAATTACCTTATTATCCTGGAGGACATACCGCACGAACATGGTCACATCCGGTGCGATTGCATCGCGGATGCCGTTGGTCAGGCGCGTGTAGGTTTCATCCACATTATCAATGCCAATCAAGTTGCCTTTGTCGTCAATACCGAAATAGATCACGCCACCGTCCGTATTTGCAAATGCGATGACCTCCTTATAGATGTCATCGATCATTTGGAATTTGTATTCAATGCGCTCGCTTTCGTATTGCATACGCAGTACCTCCATTGTTGCTTACTTATATTATACTCATATTTTCACAATCTTCAACACCATAAGGTGAAAATTCACTTTTCGTTCACTTTGCGGTGTGAAGAATGATCTATCTCTCATTCAAGGCCTGCCTGCGATTCTTACAAAAATGCAAGAATCGCAGAAGGGCTCATTTGAAAATATCAGAAAACTGCGCAGACCCGATTAAACCACTACGCCAAAAGGCGACAGACATCATTCGGAAATTGCCGTACCTACAGAGAAGCACAGTTACGATGATGTGCCTCGCCCATGGTTCCCACGACATACAAAAAGGGCTCCCTTGACCGCAAAATCGGTCAGGGGAGTCCTTTTTACATAGATAGCAGTTGCTTTCCTGCGTACAGTTTCCACAGGAACATCACGATTTGCGCTCTTGTACATTTATTGCCGACGCCGAACAGGTCGTTGCCGATCCCGTCGGCGATGCTGTCGTGTGCGGCCCCATGTCACAGTGGCTGCGTAGTAGGCATCCGCTGTGACATCACTGAACCCGGTACAGCCACTTGCAGCGGGGCTGCCCACCGCAAGGTAAAGTCTCTCTCGACACCACTGCATCCGTGGCTTAGACCCTCGCAACACAAAAGAATCCTGCTGAGAAATTCTCGTTAGGATCCTTTATATTTTGCACAGAGGGCACAACCATCAAGGCTGACGGCCTATCTGTATTATCTGGACGCCATCCGCGCCACGGTGTTTCGAGAGCAACTGATCGAATAATTGAGGCCGGGATAATTGATACTGGTCAACTTCCGGCCATAAACCTTTCCGCTCTGATCATTCTTCTCTATCAGCTTTCTCGTCCCGCTCCATGGCTTCGTCAATGGCGCGGTTGATAAAGCTGTTGAGACTTTCACCGTTCTTTTCCGCGTGGGTCCTGATGGCGTCCTTGCGCCCCTTCGGCATGACAAGATTCACACGGTCATAGTTTTTCTTCATATACTTGTTGACCGCTTTTTGCTGTGCTTTGCTGGCTGGTGACATAGTTACCACCTCTTTCTCACCGATCAAATACTTAAAAGAAGTATAGCACAGAACGGACGATAACACATATATGCACATTATCCATATCTGCACATATATATTTGTGCAACTTTTAGCGCTTTTGGCCTTGATGTATTTACGCAGATATGCTATACTGCTCGTAGAAAATAAAAAACACGGCAGTGCAAAGGAGTTGCAGCTCCTCTGCACTTGCGCAGGTGACATGACCACCTACACAACGGGATTCCCCGCACCGATAGGGACAGTATACCCTTTTTCGGCGGGCGGGGCAAGAGGAATGTTGTAAGATCCTCCCGCACGATGTAGGGCAATGACCTGCACCGTGCGTTTTGTTTTCAAAAAAACATTTTTTGGAGGAACTATTATGCGCGAGATCATCATTCGAAACATCGACAACGCCCCCAACGGCAAGGAGTTTTTCGCCGGCATTTCCGGCAACTTCAAAAACTTCGGCCAGACCCTCTGCGAACTGATCGACAACCCTATTTCCAATTTCCACGCCCACGGGATCCGCGGCCGGGTGGAGATCGTGCTGGAGGAGCAGGGGGATTATGTGGATGTCTCGGTCCGGGACAACGGCACCGGCATCGAGAACATGGACGCCGCCCTCACCATTGCCGCCCGCTCCTGCGCCGAATCCACTCTGAACGAGCACGGCATGGGCCTCAAGCACGCCCTGGCGTCCATCAACGCCGGGGAGGATCAGCATTGGAGCATCCAGACCCGGACGGCAGAGGACGTGGCCAACGACCGCTACCAGCGGGCAGAAGGCCCCTACGACATCCACATGCCCGTGTCGATGATTCCCGGCAGCGGGGAGGTGGCAGGCGGGACCGGAACGGTGGTGCGGGTGCGCTGCCCCATGCACAAGTTCCTGACCCTCAAGCCCGCCTCCAAAAAGGATGAGCCCACCTTTGGGCAGATGGCGGCCTATCTGCGGGAGACCCTGCGCTACACCTACGCCAACCTGCTGCGGGACAAGGCGTTCACCATCTGCTTCACCGCCGTTGACAAGAGCGGCGCTTCCGACGGCGGGGAACTTGCCGGGGCGTTGGAGCCCAACTGGCGGGACGGGCAGATGACGGAACTGCCCCCGGTGGAGACCGATCTGGGCGGCGGACCGGTGACCATCTGCTGCCGCTACGGCAGCATCCGCCGCAGCAAGGAAAACGCCTTCTATTACCGGGCCAACATGGCGTCCAGCGGCGCGGAGATTCGGATCAACGGCCGTGCCATCCAGCACGGACTGTACAACGAGATCTGGGGGAAGGCCCTGCACCCCAGCCAGAACCGCTTCCTCGCCCAGATCGACATTCTCAGCGATCAGGCGGAAGCCCTGCCCGACACCAAGGCGGCGAAAAACGGCTTGCGTGAGGATGATGAGAAGGTGGCGGCGCTGTTCAGCTGGATCCGCGCCAACATCCCCGAACCCTTCAAGGAGGAGGGTCGGGAGCAGATGCTGGTGCGTCTGCTGGCGGAGAAAAAGTCGGCGGAACCGGGCGTCCTGCGGGTCTCTACAGAGAAGAACCTGTATCAGTGCCTGAACCTGCAGATCAAGTCGGATCTGTTCGTTAGCACCACGGAGGGCGTCACGCTCTTTGAGGCGAAGGCCGGCGGCAGCAAGGCGGAGGATCTGTATCAGCTGCGGATGTATCACGACGGCTGCGTTGCGGACGATATGGAGGTGCGGGAGGCCGTGCTCATCGCCCAGCGCCACCCCGACACGGTGAGGGCTCTGCTGGCGGAGCTGAACCGTCAGAAGGACAAGAAGGGCCGCCTCTACCACTTTGCGCTGACCACCTGGGACGAGGAGGGCATCGCCCTCCCGCCCGACGCGGCGTGACCCGCAAAACCAAAACTCCATAGAACCCAGCCGCGGCCGGAAGATTCCGGCCGCAGAGAGGAGCAAAGACCCCCGGTTCGTGCGAACCGGGGGTTTTCCTGTGTTCAGTGCAAGAGCGCACCGCGAACAGGGAAGGGGGCTTTTGTTCGATTCAATTTGACGCCGGCTTTGGATCGTTTAGCTGTCGGTATCCTGCACACATCCGGCCTGTGGACGGGAGATTGTCTGTAACAGTAATTCCGCGATTATAGAGATAATGGAAAAGCTGCCTGAGATGGTTGGCACTGTTATGGCGCATCGCAAACTCATAATTCATTGATTTGAAAAAAGCCTCGATGCAATCGACAGACAGGTCATTAAAGGACAAATCAAATCGTTGCAAGTAGAGATTAAATGCGCGCAGATATATTTCGCGGGATTCGATTGTTTTTTCAGAACGACCAATAGCGCTCATGCTGTATAAACTGAGTGATCAAATTTCCCGCTTCGCCGGAAAAGATTCTTTCCACCCGAGGAGATTGAAATTCGAAATCACCATTCTTCTGATATGAGATCAGCATTCGACATGCTCTCAGCCGAAGTTTTTGCCTGGGAGTCATGCCTTCCACTAGCCTGGGCTTGTGCAAGTAATGAATACGGAGGAATAGAAAATGACAGTCGGCGATTTGATCACTATGCTGCGCGCTTACCCAAATGATGATGAAATTGAAATTCAAGTTTTTGAGACGAACTCAGGTGAGTTGATTGATTCTACATCCGCCATTGGAATTGTAGAGGAAGATATTTTTGACCCCACTTTTTCCATTGATATTGAGGCGGAGAAATTTAGAAACTACATCAAATAAGTCCAAAAAAATGTCCACACCCCCGCAGTGGTTTTCCTGGCGAACGCTAACACTGTTTGGGTGTAAAGCATTTTAAGAACCTCTTGTAGTAAAAAGTCCGTTTTCTTGCCGTGCAGGCAAGATAGCCCAATGGTATATTTAAGTTCTCTAAAGGAAGTTTCAATTCCCCAACGGAGACGGTAAAGTTCTTTGACTGTTCCAATGGGAAAAGTCTCTGAATCAAGATTCGTATAAAGTGGTATTGCTGGTTCCGCCAACAACCTTATTGGAAACCGCCCATGCAAAGCCGTTGACCGCATACGCGGCAATCTGATTTTTGTCATTGAACGTAGAAAGGGCAGAGGTGTCTGCTTCGGGATGCCCCGCCACATTGTAAAGAATTGCAAATAAAAGACAAATCCGAACCCATCCCCGATTAGGAACAAGTTCGGATTTTGTCGTTTTGGTGGAGACTGCCGGACTCGAATCAGGCACTGCCTTTTATCATGGCAAAAAAGTTATTGGCTAACCAGCAAAATCAGTGTGTACTTTTGTGTGTACCTCAGTCATTGGTTTTCAGGCTTTTCGCATGCCAGGTACACGTCCGTCACATCTGCCCGGCCGTGGCCCAGCAGCTTGGACACCTCCAACTTTGCCCGGTACTCTGTAGCCTCGCCATCCAACGCTTCCCGATACTGCCGGGCCGCATAGCTGTGCCGCATCCCATGGTGGGTCAGCGGATAGGGATTGCTGCCCTGGTCCGGACGGTGCTCCCGAAGGAACGCCTGAAAAGCATGAATATAGGCATCCGTGGCCACATCGTCCGGCACGAACAGCTTATGCCCACGCTGGACTGCGGCCCGCCGGTCACGCAGCGCCTGTTTCGCCGCCTCTGCCGTCACAGGCACGCTCCTGACGCGTCCACCCTTGCCCTTGACCGTCAGCAGTCCAGACCGCTCCCACGCCTCCACGGCAGCCGTATCAAGACGGCAGACCTCATGGATGCGCAGACCGACATAAAAGGTGAGCGTGGCAATATCTGCATAGTCAGTCCGGCCAACTTCCCGGCAAACCGCCACGAAGGCCGTGAACTGCTCCGGCGTCCAGTGCCGGTCAGTCCCCTGAAGCTTTCGGCGCTCCAACGGCGCCTGATCGGCCAGATCCGCGTTGGAGGGCAGTTTATATTTAGCCTCCCCCAGCTTATCATGCCAGAACCGAATCGCCGCCAGCTCCGTCTTGATGGTGCTGGCCGCCTTACCGTTCTCCTGCAGGTGGCGAACGTAGTCAACCAGATGCTTGCCGGAGATGTTGGTTAACTTCTGTAGGCGGTATTCCTCCGCCAAGAAGCGGCAGAAGCGCTGCATGGCCTCGTAATAACGCTGCCGGGTCTTGTAGCTCTCCTGCCGGTTGTGCCGGGCCAGCTTGTCCAGCTGGGCGATGAGGGCACGGTAAATGCCCTCGTTCTGAGTGTGGATCATACGCAATATCCTTTCTGGGTATAGTACCCCCAATAGTCCGCGGTCCCTGTTTCCGCCTCGTTTCCGGAAGACGGATGCGTCAAAGCCTTGCCGCGTAAGGCTTCGTGGGTGACGCTTGCCCACTGTCTCTAGTTGGGGTTGGTGAGTAAGACGCCGCATGGGACGCACAAACGTCCTGCTGTAGCCAGTGGCCACAGCGGCGGCAGGCACTACCGTACAGACGGATGCGGCCAGCGGCCGCGCGTGCCATGTGCTGCCGGCAGACAGCAATGCTTGGGGCAATCTCCCGCCCTGCCGGGTGCGGAAGGCGATCATGATGATCTGCATATTCTCCACCTCCTTTCGCACAAAACAAAAAGAGCTAAAACAACCTAAGGGATTTCCCTAAGGTTTGTCTTAGCTCTTTGTTTTATAAAAATACTCTCTTTGTTGAAATGAAATCTCTTGTTTGGTTATTACTTCATAATCTACGGTAAGGATACCGCAAACCGTGAAGAACGTCAAATTAAGAAACGACCGCCACTAAGGGCGGAGAAGAGACGAGCCCTGACGGGCGATGAGAGACATTTACAATATGATTATACGGTGCGCACTTCCAGAAGTCAAGAAAAAATTTCGCCCACGGCCGCAGGGCGGTTCTCGTTTTGGTTTTAAGCCGGGTCCGGGTAGCCGGGCTGGGGGCAAAAACCTTTATACAGGGTCACGAGCGTCGCACAGCTGGCCGCTGCGATCTCTTCGGCGGTCAGCTCATGCTTACCGGGCTCCAGGCGGATATTGGCATTCAGCTCTGCCGGGACGACGTGCTCCGCCAGACTGCTAGCTCCCCAATGACGTACCATACCGCCATCCAAATGAGGCAGCGGATGCGTGTTTCTTCTTCATTTTCTGAGCAAAAAAGATGTGGAGAACGCTCCGCTCATTCTTAATTTTCCTCCGATTTTCGTAACTGCGGAGCATCAAAACAGGGGAGAGCTCCGCAGTTGAATTGCATCAAACCCTGTCAGGAGTACTCAAAAAAAGAGACGGCAGAATGTGTTTTTTTGCTCACGCAGGACGCGCTTTGCGACTCGCGTGGAACACATTCCGCCGACTTTTTTCTTTCGTAAATGGGCCGATAAATAAACTTTTCCGATGAGAATTCAGACACTTTCAGTCATCTTTATAGCGTGCAAAGTAGCTAAATGCAAAGGCAAAAACGCTGATTGCGAGCGCAAAATTATCAGAAAAAAGCCGCCATCGTTGGCGCGCTTGAGCGGAAATTCCGCAGCATTTTTGCCAGCAAAACAGCTTGCATATCGCGCGTGCAAGCAGCCGCAGATGCGTCGCTCAGCGGTCGAACTGCGCAGATCGCACAGCTTCATTCCGCCGGAAGCAGCGTCAATTCCGGCGAAAAACCGGCTGGGTTCTATGAAGAACTTACTCAAAAAACAGAGCCGAAATTCGTAAAACGAGTTCAGTTTTCTTCGAAACCGACGATATTTTTCGCGCGTGTTTCGCTATAACTCATCTCTAAAAACAGAGGACTGCCGTGTCAGAACCGTCGAATAATTTGCGATTTCTCATCAAAAAAAGCGGCGAACACGCCGCCGGAAACGCTCGAAAAATTTGAAAACGCACATCTTATTTATATCAATTTTATCTGCCAGTGAGCTTTCAGAAGCACGAATTGCATTGCCGTTCTTTCAGCGAAATTGCCGCACGCAGCAGCGCCGCCGCTTGATTGTGATCGCGTAATTTTTCTATTATTGCACAATCAAATTGACAAAGAGAACTATTTTTGTGTCTCCTTTTTTGACTGCCACACAGTATCTGCCGGCCACCTGACTTACACAAAAAACAGGAATGTCCACCTCGGACATTCCTGCCTGTTCCACGCAAATTGAAATTTTTTCCCGCCGCGCGCGATGGCCCGATGCGGGTTGCACGGCCTATCAACAAGTGGTATAATGACGATGAAAACAAAATAGCACGGCAGCGGCAGGGTGTTACCAGCACCCCACCGCCTGCAGCAGGCGACGCACCGCCCGAAGCAGCAGAGACTCTGCACCGCAGGGATATTATACCCATTTCGCCCCCCCAAGGCAAGAGAATCTTCCGCACTGCACGGGACTACTATGGCCTGTGCAGTGCTTTTTTGTCGCCAAATATCTTTTATGCGAGGAGACAAAATCATGAAAAAGCGAAAGCAGAACCTTCCCCGTCCCGCCGTGCACCGTATGGAGCTTTGGTGGGCAGCCCTGCCAACTGTACCAGGCCACGTCCAGCGCGGCACCCGCCCGGTCGTCATCGTCAGCAATGATCTGGGCAACGCCTCCAGCCCTGTCGTGTCGGTAGTACCCTGTACCACTCAGCGCCACAAGCCCGCGCTGCCCACCCACGTATACCTCCGGGGTTACGGCCTTTCCAGCGGCAGTATCGCCATGTGCGAACAGGTGATGCCACTGGACAAGTCCTGTCTGCTCCGGCACATCGGCACAATATATGGCTGGTATGACCGGCTGGCTATCCAGCACGCTCTGGCCACGCAGCTTGGCATCGACCTCTGTATCAATCTGGCAGCATAAAGGGGCAGACTCATGCGAAGCATCAGCATGGCCTATCCGACCATTGACCTTGCGGCTACCGGCGCGCACATCCGCCAGCTGCGGCTGGAGCAGGGATATTCTGTGCAAGACTTACAGACTTACTTGGGGCTTGAACATCCGCAGGCGATCTACCACTGGCAGCACGGGCGTAATCTGCCCAGCGTGGATAACCTGTATGCATTGAGCAAGCTCTGGGGCGTCCCCATGGACAAGATCATTGTGGAGCAGGCGGCATAGAGCATAATGAGGGCCGGGAACAGATCGTTCCCGACCTTCGTTTTATACCATAGGTTTAATGTTTGCGCGCGTCCGCCGTGGTATGCTGAACTCATATAAGGGGGCGAAATCATGGGGATTGAAAGTCAATATTTAGGAGAGATCAATATCCCGGAGGAACAGCGGGCGGAATACGCACAGCAGGCATTGAAGCTTCTGCGGGCAGGCGGTATGGTGACGGTGGAACCGGTACAGCTATACGGGCACAAGCTGTATCTGCTCTCTTCGCCGGAACTGGACGAGGAGGACGGCAAGGCCGTTGGCCACTACAATTATCTGGACGAAAACAGCGGTGAGCAGTGGTGTCTCAACGCGAAAGACGGCTGGTTCGGCTGCGGCAAGATCATTGGAAGCTGCTACTATTCAACAATCGCCGCCGTGCATATATTAACAACGCTCTGGAGCAACTCCTATGCCGCAACGCTCATCAACGGCTGTCTGGTGCGGGAAAAGACCTATATCAGATGGATCAACTATGTGCTGGGCACACAGTATACGAACCAGCGGGCAACACAGCTGTGGGAGATCGGCAAGCTGCTCCAACTGGACGATGCCTACTGGGTACGTTGCAACCCGGACCTCGGCTATCTGCTGGAGGACTATCCACCGGAGTGCGCGGACCGGGACCAGACGCTGTCGTATCTGGCTGCCTACCATTTTGACGAGCTGTGCAGCATCCTCCCGCCCCTTACAGATGAAGATTGGGAGGAGCTTAAGCAAAGCAAAATGCTCACCATTCAAGCGATTTATGATTGAAATGCATATTTACGGCATCGTGCCCGACGAGGGGCCGCAGGTGTACAACATCGCGCCGAACCTCATAGCAGAGATTCTGGACGGCTGCATTCCGCAGAGCTCCTCGGAGTTCCGTGACGTGTACGCAGCGTGGATGGATCGGTACGCACCGGGAGCTATGCCGCCTGAGGAGTGGACACCGGACCGCGTACCGCCGGAGTGGGCCGAGCGGTTCGAGCCGGAGGGCAAGCTGTACTTCTCTAAAGGCTCCGCTTTGATTGCCATGTGGCACAGGGACGGAATCCGGGTCATGCCGAATGTATGGGGCCGGGAACGTGGATGATGGAAGCGTTTTGGCAGCCGCCGCAGGAGCAATAAAATAAGAGCCCGGAGCCCCGGCTCCGGGAAATACGAGATCTCCCTGAGTGTCGTCCGTTCTGGGAGAGAGGAGGATTCCTATGGACAATATTGTCGGATATATCTGCAGCACCCCCTGGGGCACCGTCTCGCGTACCACCCCCAGCCTTGGCTGGACGCCCGTTCTGCCTGCCATCCCTGACGGGTGGCAGGACGCCGGCACCGGCGCAGCCCCCACCGGATTCCGCATCATTGTGCGGCCCGGCACGCGTTTCCCCACCCTCTTTCCCAAGATGCCGCGCGCGGAGCTGGCGGCCGTCCACGCCCCAGACACGGAGCCCGGACGCTGGAGCCTCTGCTGGAACCACGCCAGCCAGAGCTGGGAGATGCGGCGGGGAGTCGCCGCTGAGGCTGCGTTCATCCGGAGCTGCTCCACCCCCGGCCTGACCTGGGAAGCGCTCGCAGACTACTGCCTGGAGCATTCGGACGAGCTGGACGAGCTGGCGCATACCGGCACGGCCTGGGCAGGATACCCGAGCGACTGGGCGGCGGCATCAGACGAGCTGATGGACGAGTTGCTGGGGGTGCTGCTATGAGTGCGCTTGCAGACCGGCATCTGGGGGAGGCGTTCGTCCGGCTCCGCCTCCGGCTGGGGCAGCTGCCGCCGGAATATCTGCGGCTGCCTGCCCTCATCCACGAGGGACTCACGCAGCAGATGCCGGACTATGCGGCTGCAGTGTGGCGGCTGGAGGGACTGCTGGGACGAGAACTCAGCGGGGCATTGGATGAGGCGGCCTGCGTGGCGGCATACGCCGCGCTGGGGCTGCCGGGAAAAGTGGAAAAAGCCAAGGGTGTACCATAAAATTTTTCCGGTGAAGGCATTGAGGTGGCCCCAACCAAGGAGATCCACCTCAATGCGTTTTCATATTTGCTTTTAGAAGAAATTAGACAAGCGTGTCGTCCAGCAGGAAGTCGATGACGCCGACATTGAGAATGCCGTTATCATCATACCAACGCTTGCGGATATCGTGACGCACGATGATCTTCGGGAAAGAATCGCCAGTCAGCGCGAAGGGCTTATTCTCGGTGATGGCCTTTTCCTCTGTTCCCAATGCGTAGGCGGATTGAATGTAGGTCTTCTTGCCGCCGGAGGCTGCAATGAAGTCGATTTCCCGCGCGACCGGAGTGGTCCTTCCTTTGGCATTTTTCTCATTGCCATAGACGATGCCAATGTCAACGGAGCATTCACGGATCATCAGCTCATTGAAAATGATGTTCTCCATGATATGCGTCATTTCCTGCTGACGGAAACCGATACGGGCATTTCTCAGTCCAATATCCTCGCAGTAATACTTGTTGGGGTAATCAAAATAGCTTTTGCCCTTCACGTCCCAGCGTTTGCATTCGGTAAAGAGGAAGAAATCCGATAAGTGATTCATATAGGTTTTCACGGTGTTCAGGGCAACGACATTCTCACCGCTGCGCTTCTGCACGGTGTTGATGGCGGCTGCAACCTTCGTCGGATTGGTCAGAGAGCCGATGGACGAACACAGCAGATCAAGAATAGCGGACAGCACATCCTCCCGCTTGATCTTCTTTCGCTCTACAATGTCCTTCAGATAGACCTCGGAAAACAACGATTTCAGATAGGCCATTTTAGCGGCATCGTTGGGGCGGGAGAGGATCAGCGGCATACCGCCGTAGAATGCGTAGTTGTCAAAGGCGTCCTGCTTATCGCCGCCGACAGCCGAATAGTATTCGGCAAAGGAAAGCGGATGCACACGGATCTCATCGCTGCGCCCCCGGAACTCCGTCAGGATGTCCGAGGACAGCATTTTGGAGTTGCTGCCGGTCACATAAATGTCTAAGTTGGACAAGGACTTCAAATCGTTGAGGGCGTCGTAAAAGGTGATCTTCTTCCCGTCCGGATTGTAGGGATTCGGAACTTCATCGGACATCTGAATTTCGTCTACAAAGAGATAATATTGGTCTGCGCTGTGTTCTACGATCTCGCGGACGTGAGCCGCAAGCTCCAACGGATTACGATAGCGAATATCACGGGTCAAGTCCAGCTCAAAGGACAGAATATGGTCCTCGGCCACCCCTTCGCCGAGAAGGTAATTCTTGAACAATGTGTGCAGCAGATAGGACTTACCGCAGCGGCGAATACCTGTGATGACCTTCACTTGACCATCCCACATAAAGGAGATGAGCTTGCTCAAATAGCGTTCCCGTTTTATTTCCATAGCCCAACCTCCGTTGAAAACTTACCTATATTATCTTACAACTTTTCAATGGACATTATACATCATTTTGGAAGAAAATCAAGAAGCCCATTGAAATGTTCCTGGATTTATCAGATAACATTTCAATGAATAAGTGCCTATCTCAAAAGATGCTTTGTGCTGCAAGACTCGCATCGATTTTCGCGGTAGTAGTTAGTTCCCAAAACTTTTGGGGCTATAGAGGATAACGGATTTGCGGGGGCATCATGCTGGTACACATGATGTACTGCTTTCCTTTTTCCGCATGCTTCTGGAGCCCTAATTTACAAATGGTGCATAGATGTGCTATTGGCCGTTACCTGTCGTTTTCAAGATACTTCAATGAAAGACAAGTGATTTTTAGGAGTATTGTTTAGGGAACCTTTTTGCCAAATTCCGATTCAAAAGTTCCCTAATATATTTTAAAACGTCTTCCAACACTTCTCCCGCATGAAAGTCATGATGCTTCCGTCATCCCGCCCCTCATAATAACTCACCAGCAGGCGCTTGAACTCCGGCACATGGCTCTCTGGGATCACCAACAGACCGCCGCCCTTGGAGATCAGATAGTGGTTGGCGAAGATCACGGCGGCGCGCTTGTTACCGTCGTTGAAAATCTGCGTTTTCATGCAGTAGAGGCAAAGGCGGATGGCGACCTCCACAGGCTCTGCGGTGGATTGAAGAATGTCCTCCAGATGTTCCTTGACCAACTGCTCAATGGGCAGGGGTGGGACATAGCTGGTGCCGCCGATGGTCACAGGAACGCCCCGGATACGACCACCCTTGGTGTAAAAGCCCTCGTTGACCAGCTGAGCGATGTGGCAGAGAATGGAGTAGTCCGTGGGATAGGACACCACATCCTTGTCCATAACGAACTCCCACGCGTGCTTGAGATTCAAGATCTTCTGCACATCTGTTGCCGTCATACCATTGACTAGACCGTTTTCGATAATGTCCTCCGTCTGCGGGAAGGTAGTCGCTACACCTTCCAGAACAGCCTGATCGTAGATGTTCGTCTTCATATTGGCGCGGGCAAAGTCAATATTCAGTATGACCCGGTCGGACAGCTCCGATTCCGTGTAGCCCTGCTGAGCCAACTGCTTCTCGATCCGCCGGATCTGCTTTTTCAGTTCTCTGGCTTCTCTGGCATTTCGCAGCAGCGTCTGGTAGAGGGTATCGGAATAGACATCCACATACTCGGACGTCAGCCGGCTGGCGATTCGTTTGCGGATATAGAGATATTGCTTGCCGCCTTGCTCCTTGATCTCTGGGGAACCATCATAGGGCAGCAGGTTCAGCCGTGCCTGATAGTCAGCCTTTTGCTGCAATAACTCCCGGATCTCGGGATAGTTGTTTTCCATGGGTGTGTCCTCCTTATAGGGAACTTTTATGGAGTTGATTTTATCAATTTGTTCCCTAAAAATCAAGTACATCCTGTCGAGAGGCCAAAACCGTCATACTCCGTGCGAAAGCTAACGGTCAAACATTACGTTTGCAATAAATAAAGTGTGGTCGTCAGATAACGGTGCTGTTGACAAAGTGACATTTATCCTCGTTTTGACAAATAAAAAAGACGCCC
>ERZ1106978.507-NODE-507-length-27816-cov-6.785490_pt1 | contig 27816 bp, 27 predicted proteins | sample MGYA00403689_ERZ1106978 | MGnify/ENA primary metagenome ERZ1106978 (study PRJEB35170, sample SAMEA104062434) | human gut metagenome | biome: human gut; feature: human-associated habitat; material: faeces | place: Denmark | collected 2012-08-02 ...
AATTATGAGTCGTAATCCACGTATTGACAATAGGAGGTCACTTCATATTATCTCATCTTTCTTTGAACAACAAAAAAGAGAAAGCATTTTTTACTTTCTCTAAATAGCTTATAAATCATATTTTCTCGAATTCTTTTAACAACCTTATTTTAGTAATAATAAAAGACAACCGCAATCAATATTCAAAGTAGATAAATTTTCGAATGAAATATTCATATTCTTATATTTACTAATTCTTCATTTACATCCTTAGATTCTTTTGGATGATCATCAATGCATTGATATTTATTATCTAATACTTTTATGATTTTGGAAGTTGCACCAATACCAACTTCATCATTATCTAAATGAAAGATGATGGTTTTAATGTTTTTGTTTCTTTCTAGAAATGATTTTAACGCAATTGGAATATCCGTTTCTGTTTTAGATGCAATCTTGTCACTGGCTCCAGCTAAGGAAAGGTAATTGTATTGTTTAAAATCTTGATGATCCAATTTTAAAATTGTCATATAAGACAGTAAGTCAATGGCTGCTTCAAAAACATGAAGGATTGAACTATTGGAATTTGTAAAAGAAAAACTAAACGCTTTATTACTTCCACTATGATCCAGTTTGTAATTTTTAAATATGCTTCTTTTAAAAGCGTAAGACGGCTTATCACTGTCATACCCAACAAAAACAACATTTTTAAATTGTTTGTCCTGATAAATTTGATTTGTGGAAATAAAGTAATCCACAATGTCTTTATCAATTTTTCTTTGATTGCATAGATACCTTATGATCAAATCATTGTTTGTATCTTTGATAGGCAATACGAATGGCTTTGTCTGTTTTGGATAATAGTATGTTGTTACTGGTGCACTGATTTTCATAAGATCTAATAAATAGTTACAGGCATCTTTAAAATCAAAACCTTCAACCGTTACAAGATAATCCAATGCGGAAGTTCCGCCTTTACCTTGTGACCACCAATACCATTTACCATTCGAAAAGTGCAAAGAATCATGTTCACGATGGTAATAATCTGTTCTTCCATTTTTTATAAGCATGTCAGGCTGATAGTTCTTTAGATAATCGAAGGCACTAAGTTTTCTGATTTCTTGAAGTACAGCTTTACGAATATAACGCTTGCTCATCGTTCAATCTCCTTTGGTGCAGGACACATCCATGGAATGTCATGTTCTTTACAAAACTTTCGCATAGCACTTGGATTCTCTTTCTTAGAAAGTTCGAAATTTTTGGAATACACTTTATCAACAACATAATATTGATCTGTAATATTACTGAACCATTGATTCATAAACTGGTTAAGTTCATTTGTTCGAATTGGATTACCATCTAATCGTTCATAAATTTGTAGCGTGTCTTGTTGATACGTTTGTGGATAGAGTAATCTGTTTTCTTTATCTACTGTAAATTCAACATCAGGATCGGCCATTAAATCTCCATTCAATTCAAAGTTATGAGCAATTGCCAATCGGTTTTCATCTATAATTTCAATATTTAAATCCATAAAACCTGATGATGTGAATTTCATGTAGTAAGCATCATTAGTAAGAAGAGGTTTTGCGATATCTTCAAATAATTCATAGTTCCTTCTTTCAATTGAATGATCGATAAACCAAGGCTGATTCATATTAAATTTGGGATTTACTAATGCGTTATAACATGCACTTCGCAAGGCTCTGTTGTAATTAGGGTTGTTTGAAAACAAGTGGGCTTGTGTTGCATATTTATCATCACTGCTTAAAAAATCAATAAGTTTTTGATCAATAAGATGATCTACATCAAAGATTTTGTTTCCTTCCATTGCTTTATAAGGCTCAAGTATTGGAAGCATGGAAACCAGAATATCATGATTCAATTGTTCCATTTCTACAGGAGTAATATATTTGTTTTCTATTTCTATCATTTGTAATCTCTCCTTAAATATTGGTTCTATTTTTTCAATCATCTCATGAGCAGTACTTTGAATATTTAAAAGAATAGATTTTAATTCATCAAATTCTTTATCCGTATAACTGGCAATATAACCAAAGGAATATTCAGAAGTATCAATTCCGAAATGATCACATAATACAAAAGCCAACGATTCTGCTTCTATTTCTCGTTGGCTATGTGTTTTATCTGTTTGTTTATGAAGTATGCTGTGAGCATACTCATGAATTAATGTTTTAGCTATTTGTAAATCTTCAAGATCTTTGTTTACAACAATCTTATCTGAAGTAGGGGAATAATATCCTTTTGCACCCGTAAGAAGTACTAGATCTTCCGTTTCTGTTTTAAATTCAATGGGTATAGTACAAATTGTTTGTATCGTTTGAATCAGGGCTTGTACTTCTTGACTGGATCCTGTCAGATCATGTACAAAAGTAGGAAGGGGTTCACCAGAAGTCTGAGATATATCGAATACTGTGGTCGTTCTAAAGTAAGTGATATTAACTTCACGGTTTTTCTTTAAAGCATTACCAGATGCATCTAAAACAACATTACCGTTTTCATCCAGTTGATTCATTTCTCGCTTTTCTTTGAAAACGACAGGTGCTAATATCGTTAATCCTTTTTCGCCTTTATTGACATGACGATTGAAATTGTTTTGCCAGGAACGATATCCAGCTACCAAGGTTGCTTCTGGTTTTTGAGAAAGAATTAGTAAAGTGTTATTCAATGAATAGGAATGGAACTTGCTTAAACAGGATAAATACTGTTTGAAGTTTTCACTGGAATACACATCTTTAACACCTTGTTCAATTCTTTCAAAGGCTGCTTTTGTCTTTTCATCTTGTGGCATTGCATCACCATCCTTTCTAAAAATAGGTAAAAGAAAAGCACTAGCAAGTGCTAATGCTTATCGAAGTTCAGGTAAACCTAAACTGTTAATTGCTTTTATAAATCGATTCCATAGTGGAGGATATTTGTTGATACCACTCCATTCTTGTTTAGAACGTCCTAGTTTAATAATGATTGACCAAGTTGTTCCATCGCAAATATCTAGATCATCATAGTTGCCATCCCACTCTTTAATGTAAGACATGTATACGTTGTGGATAAACTTCTTATATTCTTTTTCTGTTAAATCAATACTTGTTTCACATTCCAAACTTCCAATCGAATCCGAATAAGAAGCAATAAATCGACCTTTCGTCTTTTTTACAACAATCTTTTGATATCCTTTATGAAAACCACAAATTTTAAATTCAATACAAGTAGTTTCAGCTTCATCAACAGGTAAAAACGTATAACAAACATCTTGATCACAATGAAAACAATGACGAGTTGCAGGAGGTATCCTCTTTGCACATCCTGCTAAATATACTCTTTGTTTATCAATGTCTTTTTGAAGCTTATCATCCATTACAGGAAAGCCATAAATAATTCTAGCAGTTTCATGTCCACAATGAGGACAACGTATATGTGTCAAATAAAATCACTTCTTTCTAGGAAACTATTTAATTTTCCAATATCCGCTAAATCCATGTCCCACATATTCAATTTGATCATTTTCTTTAATGAGGCGTCGAACTGTTCTTAAACTGACACCTAATTTTTCGGCCATGATTTTTGCACTGATTTTATTGTTTTCTTCAATCATGTTCATTATTAGTGTATCAAAATCTTGAGTGCCATCTTGAGTGCCATCTTGAGTGCCATCTTGAGTGCCACGATAATTTAAATTTGGCATAATAACAGTAAATTGGTATCTATCGGATCTGAAATAGGGTTTCTTTTCATCAGTATAGTTCACTTGAAAAGCATAATTATCTAAGATTTTTGCAAATCCACTGCCTTTACGTTCCATATATCCAAGCCGATTAAATACATCTGCTAATACTGGATTTCTTCGAGTGGATGGTACTGTTACGGGATCTCTTTCTTGGATGTTAGAGCCATCTGGCATGCCACCTGGAGAATAAATTTCCAAACGATCATCATAAATATCAATGTGAACTTCACTTCCATTAATCAAATAATCTCTATGTGCTATCGCATTGACTAATGCTTCGTGGTAACTACGTTCAACATATTCTGGCATTTCTTCTCTAGAATTTGCTGTCTTTTTCCACATCATTTTGGCATTTCTTTTAATGAAGGCTTCACCATTGTCTATTAAAGAAATAACACTGCCTTCATATTCAGCATCATCTAATGCATCGAAAGTACCTCCGCTTTTATTCAACCCATTCCAACGTGTACAAAAGATTCTTGAATAGCGAATTGGACTTTCATCCGCAATTAAAGCACCTGCATTTGTAAGATAACCATCTTCGGTTGCTAAACCAAATGAAACAAGATCTTTTTCGTCAAAACTATTACCCGTCCATTTTTTATATCTTTCTCTAAGTTTAGAAAAAGCATAATCTTCAACTTTATACATTGAATTTTGAGAATCAAAAGTTGTGTTACGGCCTCTTAATACAAGACGTTTTAATTCGATAGGAGACGCTTTTACACTTTCATTACCAATACGAACATAAGCTTCAAGTAATCCGTCTCCTGAATAATAGTAAGGTGTTTCTTCTCCTTTGGATACCTGAACAATTAAAAGAACATTTCCATCTTCAGTATGAAAAGAAATTTTAAACTCTGGAATCGGATTTAATCTTGTTTTAATGATTTCGCTGATAAGTTCAGCATCTTTATCCGGAGTTTCTAAACCAACGATTTGATTATCATCTGAAATTCCAAAGATTAAGAAACCTCCTAAAGTATTCGCAAAAGCACTGATGCTTTTACACCAGCTTTTAGGTTTTTTAACTTCTAATTTTAACTTTTTATCATATTCTGTTGTTTCACCAATTATATTTTTAATTTCCAAGATATCCACCAACCTTTATAAAAATTATGACATAGAATTCTTTTAACAATCAAAAAAATACTATAAAGCAATCAAAATTTCATAGTAAGAAAGTAAATACTATTGCTACGTGTAGCTTTTTGCTTGTTCCATCCAATAAGAACGAATTCTTTCTATCATATCAATACAATCATTTTGCGCAGTAGTTGCATTATATTTTTTCATATCACTGAAAGTATGTCCGCACGGTACAAGATCATTATCTACATAACCGCCACTAACCCCAACAAGCCATGAAGTAAATACACTTCTCTTAAATTTAAAAATATAATAATGCATCTCATACAATTCAAATTCTTTAACAAATTCAAATTTATCTAGCTAAATAATATCATACACCTTAATTTTAAACATTAGCTATATTAACCAATTTAGCTAGAATTACAATTCTCTTGTTGTTATCTCTAGTATCGCAAGTTACTAAGGTCATTAATTTATCATTGGAAGTTGCTGTTTCTCCTGTTTTGTACAATCCACGATTGATGGAATCCGAAATAAAGGCATTGAATTCATTGGAAGTATCCCAACCAGATTGTGTGAATTCCAATGAATCATTGAGATTATTTAAGTCTATATTCATAACATCAAAAATCTTGTAAGTTCTTGTACCATTTTCAGTAATGAATTCGAATGTTGGATGTTTAAGATAGTAATTCTCATCAATATAACTCATTAATGATGTAAAAATAATATTGTTCCATTTAGAAGAATGTCCATAAATCACAACATTTTGTGAGTCAATGTTTCCATCAGCGGATACGAAGGGAATACCTGCATTGGCATATTGTTTTTCAATATTCCTTCGCACATAAAAATCATTATCGGGTGCCTGTACAATTGGTTCATAAATCACTCGATCATCAAATACTAGAATTCCGACAATATCTTTATTAGTTTGTTTCAATAAAGACAAAGAAAGCTCCTTTTCAGAAGCTTCCTTGTCACTTGTATTGTTTTTAGCTGGTTTGGTTTCTACATAGTAGTCTGCATAATCATAAGATTTTTTTGTTCCAAACTGACTATAGAGAATTCCACCCAGTGCTGCAATGGCTGTAATCGCAAGGACTGCAGCTTTTATTTTCTTATGTTTCATACTATTTATACCCCTGTATTCGGAACAACGATCCGTTCATTTTCAAAATAATAAATAACTGTATCTGTTTCTTTATCGGCTTCTACTTTGTAAGCTTTTGATTTATCAGCTAACTGATAAGAAGTAGGTGCTTTGATTTCTTTAAATTCATATTCATGACCATAGATGGCATCCGCTAATATTGCTTTTCCATCTTTGATGATATGTTTACTACCCTTGTCATCCCCAACTTTTCTAGAATAGTAAGTACCATCATCTAAGTCTAAAAGAATCTGTTTATTTTCATCGGTTTTAACGGTTTTAATGACTTTTTCAAAATCTTCATCTTTTGAAATTTCATATTCTTCATTGGCATCATTACCAGTAATCATCAAATTACCAGAACATAGCTTTGCCACAAATTCACCCTTTGTTTTGTCATATACTTCAAAGATTGCACCATTTAAGAAATGATCATGATGTTCTTTATCCACCTTATTTACTTCCAATTCTAAACGACGCTTTTCGTTGTAAAGATCCATGGATACAGTCACAGCTGGTTTTGTAGTGTCTTCATCATAGCTGAATGTAAAATCATGATTTTCTTCATCCAACTTGTAGGCAACATTTGTTTCCAGTTCTTTAACATAGTATTCACCAACAGGAAGATCCAACTGTTCGTTATTTTTTCCATTTTCATCCAATGTTAAAATACCAACTAATCCATCACTTGGAATTAGAACTTCATCATCTAAAGTAATGTCATTTTTAGAATAGACTCCAAATACAACATCTTTATAGGCATCTTTATCATCTTCTTCAAAAGTCTTGTTGATATCTAAATTCAACTTTTGTCTTTCATTGACATAAGCTTGTTTGATTTCAACAACATCAATCATCTGACCTGCATATTCAATATCAAAATCATAACTGCTTGGATCAAGTACATATCCTGTCTGAGTAGCTGTTTCCTTGATTGTATATTTACCTAACTGTAATAAGGAAGAAGTAGTAATACCATCACCTGTAGTAAATGTATCTACAACATCTCCTTTATTAAACCAGACTGTTCCTTCAGGAGTCACAATATCTTCACGAGCTGTAATTTCATACGTAACACCAGAAAGATATTGTTCTTTGTATTCCGGTGTATATAAAGTTCCATAGTTTGTTTTTTCTTCTTTAACACCAGATAACATTTCACCAGACTTTTCGACATAGACCTGACCTTTTTGTGTTTTGTTGTCAAAGTTCATAAAGATTTCTGTAGAAGAACCATCCACATTGACCGGGATTTCTGTTTCTTTTAGAACATATCCATATGGTGCTTTGATTTCAACTAATTTATATTCACCAAATTTAAGAGGTGAAGGTAAGTGTACAGAACCATCTTCATCTGTTTTAAACACATCCGTTGTATATTTCTTTGGATAGGTTACTTCCTGTGTAACAAAGTTACCATCGGCATCTTTGATCTTGAATTCAACACCGGCAGCAGGAATACGTTTACCTGTTTCAGAATCCGTCTTGTAGATTGTTAATTCGGCTTTGATTGTATCGTTATAGATGTTATAAAAGTATGTTTTATTGTTTTGATCAATCTTTACTTCAAATGGCTTTAATGTATCGTAACCTGTAGTTGACTGTTCTTTAACGATATATGTCCCATAAGGAAGGTAATCACTGATAGCACGTCCATCTTCATCAGTTTCTAATGTGGATACAACTTTACCTGTAGATTTTAAGATAATATCAAATTTAAATCCTTTACCAGGCTTTTGAACATTAGACTGGAATAAACCGTATTTGTCTTTATCAATGCTTTTCGCAATTTCGATACGTCCTTTAATGATTTGGTCTTTGATGGTTGTACCAAAGGTAGAAGGAGTGGAATCTCCAGAATCTTTTAAAGTGACGCTATTACAAGAATCATTCTTTAAATAGCCTTCAGGAGAAGTGACTTCACAAACATGAAGTGTTGTTCCAACTGGATACTTTTTAGATTTAGCTTTTGCTCCATTTGTAGTAATCGTTTCAAGAACATTTCCACTTGTATCTTTAATCGCAAATGTAGCTCCATTAAATGTGGCATCACCTTGTGTTTTATTTCCTGTTTCAGAATCTTGTTTTTCCACTTCAATATCAGCATAACGCAATTCAAAATTCAATTTAAAATCCGGAGAAGGGTCACGTCTTGATGCTAACCAGATGACTCTTTGATAGCCAGCAGATCCATAAATGACATTCACATCACGCGCACTAAAATTACGTGAGAAAGTAATGGATTTGTCGTAGTTTTCAGAAGTAATCGCAACCGTTAAGTTATTGCCATCTATAGAAGCATTGATCCCATTGGCATTTGTGATGGAATAATTACCTAAGGTTCCTTTTGTATCGGTTAAAGTAACAGGACTGTTTAATCCCATTTTAACTGTCTGGTTGTTGAAAGAAGGTCTTCCTTGAGGTTGACTTCTTAAACGATTGATTTCAGCCATTTCGCCAGAAATATCATAAATCGTTGTTCCATCCATTTCATAAGGCTGATACCATGTCCCTGTAACAGCTTGCCAGATCATACATTGTGTAGCTGTATAATATTTTTCTGTTTGATGGCCTGGATAGGAATAGCCATAATAACTGATTTCCCAGATTGCCTGACGAGTTGGTTCAGATAATTCATCCCATTTAGCTGTATCTTCATGATAATCTAAACCTTCTGTAAATAACTGCATCGGTTCAATACAGAAGACAGTTTTATCACCAACCGTCAAATAGGAAATATAATCAAATCCAAATTGATTGTTGATATGAATCATGGCATAACGGCCACCAATATCTGTCATATCCAGTGTTGCTACACCATTATCCTGTGGTACTAAATCTGGAAATACATCTTTGATATTTCCCAGTTCCACTATAGAATCTAAATTTTCATCGGTAGTTGGTTCTTCAGCATGTACCGGTATTGTATTCATCATGGAATTGAGAATCACTAATGCTGTAAGAAAGAATTTACTACCTTTCTTTAAAATGTTTTTCATCTTCATTTTCCTTTCGTTCATTTTGTTGCAACAAAAAAGACGAGAAGATCTCGCCTAGTTAAAACTATTCATTTTCTCATTCATCACCACCTTTATTGAATCAAACTTCCATTACTCCAAAGATTTAAACCATAGTAAGCAATACTATGATCATTTCGATATACGGCCTGTACAGAATAATTCGTGATTTCTGTTTCACCAATATACATGACTTCATTCAGGTAATATACACCTTCTGCATCAGCTTCTGCTTGAGAAGAATATGTCGCAAAGTAATGATTTTGATCTAGAATCACATCACAAGCTACATCTTGATTGACTCCACCAGGACATGCATAACTTGGCCTTGTAGATTCTGGCGTAGTAGCTGGTTCAACTACAGGTTCTTGAACAGGTGTACTTGGCTTTTCTACAGGTTTTATTTCAGGTTCTTTGCTTGTATCTGAACTTGAAGAACTAGTTGTTGAATTATCTTTCTTTGCGGTATTTGTTTGATTACTTGAAGCTTGTTTTTTACCTTCCGAAGAAACAGAGGATTTGATTTCTGTTTTTGTAGAAGACTTAGCTTCAGCTTTTACTGAACTCGATTCTTTTGAAACTGCATCTGTTTTCTTTTGTGTTTCAGAATTCGTTGCATTTCCAACTTCTTCTGTCTTTTCAGTCTCTTCATGTTTACTAACCTTGGATTTCGATTCATTTGTGTTCACTTTTGAATCTTTTGTTGACTTAGCAACAGTAGAAACAACAGGACTAGAAGCATTGCTTTGTTGATTTACATAAACGCCAGTTCCAACACACAACAAAGAAATACAAATTCCTATTACTGTTTTTTTCATACGTTTTAACCTCCAATGATCTGTTTAAAATAGTCTCTTAACTTAAACATACGTAAATATCTTTCTTATTACAAACCTGCAAATATCTATTACTACTAACTAATAACAATCATTTTTTCTTTTTCGGTAGGTAATAAGATTGCTTCGGTAGGTAGGAGGGGTTTTAGGGGAGGTTGCAGTTACACGTGCTGATACAAAGACAAACTGCCCCTCCAACAGTTTGGTTTACAAGCATACATACAAAAAAGACAATCACATTTATGATTATCGTTCCTGTTCTCGTGCTCGTTTCTTTGCCCAGTTTTCCAGCAAGCGAATCATCAAATCTTTCTTCTTGCCTGGTGTAAAGTCCTTCGGAAAATATTGATCAATCTCTTTCATTTGAAATGATAGCTTTTCTCTTTGGTTTGGCTTTTCTTCGGATAAAGTATCATCAATGAATTCAGTAGTAAGTTCACCATCATGGGATAGTCTTTTGAATTCCTGACATTGTGCTAAAGATGGTGTTCTTTGGTTTTCAACAATCGCATTGGCTAAATCATACTGTTCTGATTCCGTTAAATACGAAAGTTCGACAGCCGGATTAAATGCAATCTTGATTTCATTTTCATGACGGCCATCCACCATTTTCTGTAGTGGTTCAACAAGGTAGGTTAAGCGGATAAATCTTTTAATTTGATTACGACTCATTCCAAGTTGTTCTCCTAAAAGATCTGCTGCTTCTGGCTTCCGCCCAAGTTGGGCGGAAGTTGGTTTATCATATTCAATACCAACATCAGATACATCAATATCTACTTTTTTTCCTTGATGCTTCATGGCTTCCAGTCTCATTTTATAGGCGTAACCACGTTCACTTGGATAAATGTTTTCACGTTGAATATTACTGTCAACCATTAAGATTGTTGCCTGGTCATCATCTAGGTTTCGAACAATAACATTCATTTCTTTTCTTCCTAGCTGTGACAAGGCGAATTTACGTCTGTGACCAGAAATCATTTCATACGTTCCATCTTCTTTTGGTCGTACTAATGCAGGCATCAGCATATCGTTTTCTTTGATGGAATCAATAAGTTTTGCCATATCTTCATCCATCGTTACATGGAATGGATGTTCTTTAAAATCTGTAATTTTATCTATTGGGATTGTGGTAACTTTTTCTGCACTGGCCTCTTGTCTTTCTTCTTCTGTAGAAAACAAAGAGTCATAAGTTGGCAATCCCAAATCTAATTTTGGCAATGTCGCCACCTCCTTTAAAATAGGGTGAGTTGAATACAATTGTTTAATTTACGATCATTCCAGTCATTTACTGCAAGTTCTTCATTCATTTCTGTTTGTGTCCTGGCAGAGCACAAAGTACAGCTTACATATTGGCCATAACAACCATTGATTTTCTTGTTATCCCAGTCAATACGAAGTCTCGCAATAGAGTGACAATGTGGACATCGTTTTAATCGTATTCTAGTCATTTAAGAGTGTAAAAGATTCCACAACAACAATCGTAGAATAGGTCTTTTTACCATCTTTTTCATAAGAGCTTATACGAAGATATCCATTGATTTCATAGGCTGTATCTTTATCATTGTGTTTACAAAGTGCATTGGCAACTTCACCAAAGGCAATACAGTTAATAAAATCAGTAAATGGCTTATTGTCTCTTGTACAAGCTAGTGTAAATCGGACAAAAGAATTTCCTTTACTATTTTTAGATAGTTCAATATCTCTTGTCAGTGTTCCAATTAAATGGACTGAATTATTTTTCATGTTCTTCTCCTAACGCCAGTCTCTGTCTTTATGTTTTACTTTTTGTTCTGAAATGATTTCCATGGTTAGATTGTCATAGGCCTTGGCCACTTTTGAATCTTTTGCGTAGGCATAGATACTGACTCCAGCTATGGTTGCTTCACTGGCTTTTGTAGCTTTAGGAATAATCGTGTCAAAGACTCTTATGTTTTTACCAAAGCTTTCGTGAATGGTTTCAATCGTACTTTTGGCTACTGTAGTATTCATATCTACAAGCGTCATGACAATACCAGCAACTTTTAAATTAGTGTTGATCTTACGTTGCACTTTACTTACAGTCTGAAGCAATTGAGTCATTCCTTTTGCAGGAAGAAACTGTGCCTGTACTGGAATCAGTACTTCATCCGCTGCAGACAGTGCATTAATGGTAAGCATCCCTAAAGAAGGTGGACAATCAATCAAAATAAAATCATAGTCATCACGTAGTGGCTCAATACAGCTGCTTAATGTCTGTTCACGATTGATGACACTGACTAAGCGAATATCCATATCTGCAAGTTCAATGTTGGCAGGGATCACATCTACATCTTCTTTATGTTTTAAAATCAAAGAAGAAAAATTGATTTCCTTATCATTAATATAAGCATCTAGTAGATTTGAAACACTGCATTCCAAAGCATCATTGGATTTCCAACCAAGAGAAGTAGTTAAATCACCCTGAGGATCAAAATCAACAATCAGAACTTTATATCCATATCGTTCCAATCCAATCGCAACATTTGCAGTCGTAGTTGTTTTACCAACACCGCCTTTTTGATTGGTGACGGCAATCACTTTACATTTACGCATAAAAAAACTCCTTTCTACATATCCAGTGTTTGACTGGTATGTAAAAAGGAGTGGGTTGTAGAAAAATCAATTTTTATAAAAATGAACGCATGCGTTCACAATCTGATTCGTAAGATGAAATGTATGAATGTATATGAGACATCAATGCTCTTCTCTCAATTCCTATTCAAATTTGAGAGAATAACATTTTGTATTGGAAAAACTAAGCATTTAAGAAGTTCATTACTAGTTTGACCATTGTTTCTTTTTCTTCAGGTCTGGATTCTGCAATCATTAAAGTAATGGCAACAAGTGCACTGTCAGAAATAATTTGCTTTCCATCGATAATGAGATCATAGCGCTTTAGTTGAGTTGCATTTTTTGCAACTGAGCTAAATTCATCTAATTCGCCTTCATTAAATATATTTTTTATATGTCTAGAAATTGTTGATTTGTTCTTATTGAATAAAGTACATAATTGATCAACGGTTAACCATACAGTATTCTTGTTTGGAGAGGTATTAACATCTAATTCTAAATCACCATTTACAAACTTAATTATTTCATTGTTCATATGTTCACCATCATTATGCTGGAAGCATATTCCTTTAAAGAAAATAGATCATGCGGATACATCAAACACAAATCAGCAAACATGAATTCCATCATAATAAAAAATCCTTTCTACATATCCAGCGTTTGACTGGTATGTAAAAAGGAGTGAATGAAAAAGATAGTTAATTTTGTGATGAAAGGGTAGGGGGATAATGCCTTTGTGAAAACAGATATGAAAAAATCTTTTTATTTGGATTCTAAAAGTGGCTTTTTTAGGGATTTGTACCTGTAAATAACGGCCAAAAACGGGTACTTTTCGAATATTTAAGAATTTCCATGGACGAGTTTGAGTAGAGATAAAACGAATAAAAGTGCCTTATATAAGGCACTTTTTGTGTATTTATAGGTTGCTTTTCTACCAAATTGATACCAATAATATAGAGAGCGTGTTCCTGATGAGAAATTGAATGTGTATTTTATATCACAGTTTTAGTCTGTGGTGTAACTATTTTTGTGATTCTTGTACTTCATGTATTTTATAAATAGATAGATTTCTAGAAATTTCACTTCTTCTAACTATTGGTTTGCTGCTAGTCTTGCTTTGTTCTGATTTTTCCGATGTTAGGCTATTTTTTAAGCGTTACTACGTCATAATCTATGCTGGAATCCAATCTCCAATCCATTTCTGTTTAGTGTAATTATAACGACGTTTATATACTCTTCCATTTTCAAGCTTATATCTCCATTCTATGATGTCTGCTCTTGCTTCAATGGCTGGATTTGGTCCGATTTCGTTTGCAAAAACAGAAATAGTTTGAATAAAGTTGCAACTTAAAATTAGTGTTAATAATAAAATAGAATTAATTGTTTTTTTCATAAATTTACTCCTTCACTACTTTTATACCGGATTCAATTAAACTTTTTGGATTATCTATAAAAAAGGATTCTTTTCCGTTACAAAGAGAATATGTCCCATCTTTGTGCTGGATTAAATAATTCTTATTTAATAGATCTTGCTCAGATAAAGTATCATTCAAATTTTTTGGATTTTCATAATAAGCTTCGAAAATTATGGAATTAGTTAGTATAGGTAATAAAAAAAGGAAGAATAGTAGGAACTTATTTGTCTTTTGTTTGATTTGTTTGTTTAATAAATAATTCACTCGATACGAAAGTATACTATTACTTTCTCCTATCAAATAAGCTGAAATATCATTTGATATAATACTATCCGCAAACTGTATTTTCTTTTGTACATTTATTAGAGTTTCTGCATAATCTAGTGCATCAATCGGATTTAATGATTCTGTAACTTTTTCGTCTGCTCGAACTTCTATATAAAAGTTGATACATTTCTGTAACCAATATATTGGAGGAAACCACCAATACAAGATTGTTAGTATTGAAGTTACTTGTTTGAAAAGTATGTCATGTTGCTTTAGATGCTGCATTTCATGATTTAAAATATTACTTAGTTCATGTTCTGTAAAACTGATTTCAGGAATTAAGATGCATTTTTTGAAGCCAAAAACCATTGGAGATGGAACGTATTTGGTTACATATACGTCATAATCAGGATAAATGAAGCCATCTAAAAATTCTGAAACTTTGAAACAATGAGAATTTTGTATGATTTTCGCTTCCAGTTTTTTTGCCAATATAATATTCTGCACATATCTTCCAACACCAATCAATACTCCAATTAACCAAATTACAATTAGAATATGTGAGACTTTTAATTGATGAAATATCTCATAATTTAAAAAGCTCATTATAGGATTCATGATAGAAGGTAGAGCAATTGTCTTTGTGAATGGTAGTTCAAATGGTAAAAACAAACGAAAACAAGTAATGACAACTAATACGAATAATAAATCTGCTCTAAACAAGCGATAGCCCTTTTCGTGCGTCAATATAAAATTGAAGAGTGCAATTAGGACTAATGAAACACACAGTGTTATGAACAATGAAGAAATGCTAAAATTCATGTTATTTACCAGTCAGTTCTTTTTTCTTTTTTTCAATTAAATGTTCTAACTTTGTAATTTCATCTATATCATTGCTGCTTTGAACATAGTGCACAGCAATCTCTTCGAAAGTTTCTTTTTTTATGAATGAGGAAACATAGTCAGATTCAGAAATACAAGGACTATATAATCGAGCAATCGATTTTTTATTTTTACCTATTCCTGTTACTTCAACGTATCCAATTGATAATAGGTATTGAAGGGCTTGAGAAATTGTATAGATACTTAATCCATCCGAAGCTAATTTAATATCATTGGCTGACATCTCTTGATCATGATTCCAAAGAATAGTCATTATTTGGCTTTCTCTTTTTGTTAACTGGGTATAATTCATAGTGAAGTAATCTCCTTTTTATAAAATTATATCAAAGCTTATAAAAAGTAACAAGAAAACAAAAATCAATCAACGCTTGTGTAAAATCACAAAACATGTATAATTAAAGTAAAGATAACGTTATCTATAGTATTAAACAGATAAATAATTGTTTTTGATTTTATTTTGAACAAATGTTTGATGAAATGTAATATGCTTTATAATCAGGTATTTTCATAATGAATAAAAATTAGAAAATGGGAGGTCATACCGATGGATACGATAATTGAGAGTATTTTTGTTTGAACTCTATATGCAGACTTAGACTTTAAATCAAAATAGTGCTTAGAAAGAAGAGTTTTTATATGAGAAAATTAGTTTGTACTATTATGATTTTGTTTACATGTTTTAGTGAATCAGTTGTTTTAGCAACTACGGTATATCCTGCAGTAGGTGGACAGTGGAACTATGGCGTAGGCATCACAGGTTCTTATTCAGACTATATGCATGGTCAAAAAATTCATATGGCCACGGTTAGTCATCCTGAAGCTTCTCCAAGTATGGCAAGAGCTCCGGCAAACTCATGGGTCAAAGCTCGATTAACAAAATATTCTAGTTGCTCGTTCTACTATGGAGTTGAATAATTGATATTTGTATAGAGCGATATTATATTCGCTCTATATTTTAAAAATTCATAAAACAACATAGTTCAAAACAATAGATGTTGTTTTATGTAGTGTTTATGGTATAAAGCAAGAATATCTAAATGGCCGTAAGATATACTTGAAGAAAACGGTCTAGAAAGAAAATCAATTTAACCTTTTATGGATTGATAAAATGAGGGGTTTTATGAAAAAATCGATGGCAATTCTATTAAGCATTGTTTCTATCTTAACAAGTGTTGCTTTTGGATTCTATATGAAAACTCAAGATATTGAATTCTTTAATACAATTGAAATGAAATCCAATGCATATAAAATTTATGTTAAGAATTCGAGTGTTGCGTATGATGAATTCTTGCAGGAATTGAAATCCATTCATTCACAATATGGTGCAACAATAATAAAAACAGATCGAATATATGAAGATGACAAGGAAATAATATACAAATCGGGAGTTTATACAAAAGATTTCTTTGAAGGACTTCCTGTAAAGTTAGAATCAGGTCGATTACCAACTACTTCAAATGAATGGTTGGCTTCTATAGATACAAAACAAGAAAATCAAGTGGGAACCATTAGTGATTTATTCAATGATACACCTCTTGTAATTATGCCTTTAAGTGATTTTTATAACTCAAAGTCTACTGATATTAATGGAGAATATACTATTATTTCGAGTAATAAAAACAAAGAAGATATTCTAAATGCATTGTCTTTATTTTTAAATGAAAGTAAAAATGAATTGGTTTCAGCAGATTATAGAGTTGCTTTTGGAGAAGGGACGATATATTTTTTAACAATTATTCTTTCAGCTATTCTATTAATTATTTTTTGCTTGATGTGTGTATTCTATCCAATATCTAGACTAAAGGAAATAAGTGTATATAAGTTAAATGGATATAAAGCTTTTGATATTTGGAAAAAGCTAAACAAGGATGTGTTAATTGCTCCAATTATCATTTTTATCGCAAGTATCCCAATTCAAAAGATAGCATTTCCTACGATGGATTTATTCTATTTTATAAAACTTAGTTGTGTTCAATTGATTTTATTTGTAGGAGCGATTGGACTATCATTTTTAACTTTAATAACAGTAAAGCGATATTCAATATCAAATATGCTTAAAAACTTCTTTGATTTTCGAATTTCTTTATATATCAGCTATATTATAAAATTTGCAATTTTTGTAGGTTTGGTATTTACCATTCCTCAATTATCTTCTGAAGTAAGTCGAATGATAAAAGAGATGCAGGTTAAAGAAGCTTATCAGGCGCAAGAAGATTATGTGACGCTTGCTTCCTTTCAATTAACTGGAGATGGAATGCAAAGCTTTATGAATGGGACAAGTCAATTTAATGAAAATTTAACCAATATGTTTATGGATTTAACAAAATCTGCAAAGGCAGGTTTTGTACAATCGTTTTGGTATGATACGGAAGGTTTAGGTTTATTCTCTTCTGAAATAAAAATGCCTAATGATGTGGATACAGATACAGAATTTGGTTATATGCTATTAAATGACAATTATTATGATCGGTTACAATTTGATTCAAGTGTAAGCAAAGAAGAACTTTTTGATCAAGATTCTTTAGTTATATTTGCTCCAGAGAGCATGAAGCAAAAAGAAGCTACTTTGAAATATTTTGGGCAGACACAAATTTATTCCGCAGATTCAAATATTAAAATGAGTGCAGATGATGTTTGTGTCAAGTATTATAAAGATAATAGGAAACAAATATTCTCAGAAAGTTTACAATTGGCAAATGAAGACCATGCATTTTTTACAAATCCTGTATTTGTTTGTCTTAATGATAAATATTTGAAAGTCTTTAGTGGATATTTAACGACGCAAGCAATATCAAACCCTGTCCGTATCTATGATTCTAATGAAAATAAAAGAGCAATCAATGAAGGAATTAAAAAATATGGATTAGAGTTAAATAACTTACAGTTTAAAAATGTTTTAATGTCCGGATATAAAGAACAAATACAGATTTCACAATCGAGTTCAATTGTATGGGTGGCAATACTGCTTTTGGTTATTTGTATAAGTATTCTTTCTTCGTACTATATATTGTTAACTATTTTGATTTCACGAAAAAAAGAAATTTTTGTAAAAAAAATACTAGGTTATTCATTGTTAAATAGATACAAAAATGAATTTATTTATTTTATTATGATTTATATCTTTGGATTAGTTCAAATAATGATCCTTTCAAGGTCCTTTACGTCTATGGCTATTTATGTGCTATTAGTTTTATTGGATATTTTAATAATATTTAGGATGATTTATGTAAAAGAAACAAAACAACTAAGCACTATGCTGAAGGGAGAAGAATAATATGTTTGCCATTCAACTAAAAAATATTGATAAGAGTTTTGGGAAAAAGAAAGTTTTAAATAATTTATCCCTACAAATTAGAGAAAACGAAATGGTTGCTTTAATAGGCCCAAGCGGATGTGGAAAAACAACTTTGTTGAATATACTAGGGTTGATTGAGCCATATGATTCTGGTGAGTATCTTTTATTTGGGAAACAAGCTCCACAATGTAATTCCAATCAAGCTAACCAAACAATTCGTAGATATATCTCTTATCTTTTTCAAAACTTTGCTCTTGTCGATAATTTTACTGTGGAGCAAAATTTAATGATAGCATTAAAATATACTAGAAAAACAAAACAAGAAAAGCATGTTTTGATTAATGAAGCATTGAATAAAGTTGGCTTAAGTGAGTATAATGAGTTAAAAATATTTGAGATTTCAGGTGGAGAACAACAGCGTGTGGCTTTGGCAAGAGCTATGATAAAGCCAAGTAAAATTATTTTAGCTGATGAGCCCACAGGTGCATTAGATTCTAAGAATAGAGATGAAGTGTTACAACTTTTACGTGAAATCAATAAGCAAAGAAAAACGATAGTCATTGTAACTCACGATATGACTGTTGCAAATTCATGTGATAGAATTATACAGCTATAGGTCTATATATTGTCATAGTAGGAATTGACACAAGTATACTGCTTGTGTATATATTCAAATCGGTATCCCTCTCCGTCTTTAAACAACGGAGTCTTGGATACCTTTTTTGATTATTCTGTTTATAAAAGTTCTAGAAATCCAAAAGAGTGTACTCACAGTGGCTCTAAAATGAGTGCATAATATACATAAATGATTTAGAAATATAAAGAATCAAATTTAAAAAGAGACAACATGAATAAAAGTGCCTTATATAAGACACTTTTTATCAATGTTATTTTTCAGTTGGATAATTAATTGTCCATTCAATATATTCATCGTTGCTGATCTTACCGCTTTTTAGATCGGCTTTTTTTGTATCCATGCCTCTAAAAAATCATCAAAAAGATTTGTGTTCAAATCAATTAAATAATGGTTTTCTTTATCTATTGTTTCTTTTTTTATAATGAAATCAGTTGTTCTGTCCCAGTCGAGTAATGTAAAAACAAAATCAAGTGCTTCGGTATGATCGTCCATATTTAAATACATAGAATTGATATGTAGCGCCTTACTTATTTTTCCTAACATGTCTTTACGTGGAACTCTGGTTCCGTTCTCATATTGTGAAATACGAATTCTTCCATTTTCATCTGCTGAAATCCCGGATTTTTCGGCTAGTTCGGTTTGTGTTAAACCTCAAAATTGACGGACAAATCTTATTCTCTTTCTGTCAAGATATTGACCTTCTTCTTCGTTTGTTAAATAGTCTAATGTTAGGGCTTCTGGTAACAATATGAACACCTTCTTTACAATTATATAGATATTTTATCATTTTAAACATACAAAATACTACTCCGTTTTACCCCTCGCGAACCCTGCTCTACCCCTCGCGAACCTGGTTCCACCTTCGCAAATTTTATTTATGAGCGTTCGTTCGACTTGTAACATCATATCTAACCCTTTTTAAAATGGATAAAAGAAAAGCACTAGCAAGTTGCTAATGCTTATCGAAGTTCAGGTAAGTCTAAACTATTAATAGCTTTTCTGAATCGATTCCATAGTGGTGGATACTTGTTAATACCACTCCATTTTCGCTTAGATCGACCTTGTTTGATTGCAATAGACCGTGTTGTGCCATCACAAATATCTAAATCATTGTAGGTTTCATCCTATTCATTGATATAAAACATATAGACATTATGAATGGATTTTTTGTATTCTTTTTCGGTTAGAGCAATACTTGTTTCACATTCTAGACTTTCAATTGAATCAAAATAGGCGGCAACATAATGATTGTTTTTCTTTTTAACAACAATTGTTTATGATACATACATACAACGTTTATCTGTTTTTATATATATAATAAAGCTCCTTATATCTTCTTTGAATTAAATATACTTCCTCTAGATCAGCTAGATAAAATTTCTGAAATCCATATGAAAATATACTTTGGCTATTTTGAAAAATAAACTCAATATCTTCTTGGTATTTTTTATTACATAAATAATTAGGATCTTTTAACTTAATAGTCAATGAATCTGATATCTTCTTTAAAAGATTTGATATTTTACTATCTTGCTTTGAGACGAATTCATTTATCCAATTAATATAATAATTTGCTTTTTCATATTCTTTTAATTCGGTATATAAATATCCAAGTTTATGAACTACAAAAAAAGAGTTAATCGAAAAAGCGTACTTATTTGCTTCTAATGCTTCTAGATAATATTTTGCTTTTTCTATATTTTTCTTTTCGAGCATAGTTGCTCCCAAGTTATAATTGATGACAAAATTAATATCATATTTCATAAATGGAGCAAGATTTTCAAGTTTTTTAAAATACTTTACAGACTCATTAGAATTGCTTAATTCCAAAGAGCATAGTCCCAAGAGAAGAAGACAGCCATACATTAGATTAATGTTACAGTTTTCACAGGCCAATTCATAACATTTCTTTGTGCCCATATAAGCTTCGTTTATGTTCCCATTATGAAATAAGGTATCACAATAAAAATAGTTCAACCATCCGTATCTGTCTCCATTAATAATTTTTTTGAAATCTCTGAGTCTATTATTGGTATTCTTGTATCTTATAATCTTTAATAAATTATAAAAATATAACTCGTTAAAATTCCCAAACTCAATCACTTCGCTTATCAAATCTAAGGTTTCCTCATCAATATCTTTATTATTTATATGATATAAATCAAAGTTAGAAAAGAGTTTCGTAATATAAAGAAAGAGAATATATTCTGAATGAAGATAATTATATTGCTCCTCCTCTATTTTTGCCATTAAATCTGATCTATCCAAATTTAACATAAGTCTTTGTATAAATGACTCTGTTAAAGGCTTAAGACGATTTGTATTTGCTTCTAAAATATCAATATTGATATTGCTCAATCTTTCTAATATCTGATTTATAATTTTAGGATTAATATTACTTTTGTTGTTTTCTATTTTACTCAATGTTGAAGGTGTACATATTCTATCACATAATTCTGATATTGATTTTTTCTGTAGATATCGATTGATTTTTATATATTTACCGTAATTTACCATATACATTCATCTCCAAAAAATATTTATAATATATATTCGATTTTATCATAGATCCGCTCTTCAAAAAATTGAATTTCAATATTTTACTATCAATGAAAAACTATTTTTTTTTGAAATGTTAAAAGAATCGTTTGTCATAAGCAAAAAAGTCATTTTTATTACTTATAAAATTGAAAGGTATTATTGATTTTATGCTATTAGCGCTTTTTTACTAATTTGAAAATAATCTAAAAAGCATAAATAAGGAAAATATTCTTGAAATAATGATTTAAAACGTGTATAAATAAGGTTATGTTGGAAAATGTTTTATAAATATTAACAGTTAAAATGATTGATAGAATGCTGAAGTAGCATATTATACGAATGATTATATATGTAAATCATGTTACTTAAACCAACATGTGGTAATGATTGCCATTGAAAACAATCAATCAAGCCAAAAAGAAATTATTAACCTAATAGAATTGTTTATAAAGAATTTATTGGAGGAAAATGCATATGGAGTATAAAAGAAATATATATTTATTCTTAATCTTTGATTTTTTAACGAATTTATCACCATTAAGCTTTATTTATGCGCTGTTTCTTAAGCAACAAAACATATCTTTAACACAAATCGGATTTATCATTTCAGCTTATCAGATTTCAAAACTTATTTTTGAGATTCCAAGTGGTGTTTTTTCTGATAAATATGGTAGGAAAACATGTGCTTTTATTGGGCAGTTTTCACTAATTGTTTTTTTGATCTCTACTCTTATTACACGTTCATATAACTCCTTTTTATTGATTTCTATCATTCGAGGAATCTCTTTTGCGTTTTTATCCGGAACTGCTGACTGTATTTTTAGTGAGTCTATTTTAAAATGTTGTCCAGATAAAATGGATTACTATATGGGCATCGATAAAATATTGTTCTATTGTAGTATCGGATTGTCTAGTATAATTGGTGGCTTTTTGGCTAGATATAGCTATGCTACTGTATTCTACTTTGATATCGCTATACAAATTATATGCTTTATTTTTATATTTATATTTAAAGAAACACGGATGTTCAATAACAATCAGATAAAAGAATGTAAAGAGTGTTTTCGATTTTTTCGTGGTTTTGATTTTTTAAATTACAAAGTTATATATTTGATTCTGTTACCTGCAATTTTATCAATATGCTTCCTTCCTTATGAGGATTATTATTCTGTATTACTAAAGTCACATAACATCACTGAAAACGTAATTGGTTTTATGTTCAGTTGCGTAATGTTCTCACAATCGGTATTTGGAATTTGTGCTCAAAAAATTAATTCTAAACTAGGATATGACTTTAGTGTTAGAAAACTGCCTTTTATTATAGTAACTTTATTTATAATAATGTCTATTTTTCAAGGACATATATTATTATCCTGGCTACTTTATGTTTGTTGTGCAAGTTTAATGAGCATTAATAATATTTCATACAATTCATGTCTTCAAAAAAGTATAGAAGATACAAATCGTGGTACGATTCTTTCTTTACGTAGTTTATTGATTGCTGTAACAGGCATGCTTATTTCGCCGTTGGTTGGATATTTTTCTGATATATATGGATTTTCTACAACATTTTTATGTTGTGGAATCATTTGTTTAAGTCTATTATTTATAACTTCTATTTTGGCAAAAAAAATATGATTTTTCTTTAAACAACGGATCTTTGGTAATTTTTTGACCATTGCATATTTTATTGTGTTAGGCAGATTCATTCCCATTCTTTAATGGTGATAGTGCTAGATATTAAAATGCTTGTACTCAATATGTACTCACAGTGACTCCAAAATGAGTACAAAATATACGTAAAAGATTTGAAATATAAAATAATACAGGAAATATTTGTATAAATAACCATATAATGTATGTGTTGCATGAATTTAAAAGTATACAAAATCGAGTTTGAATAATATCAAAAGTTAAAAAAGTCTTTTATTCAAGGGCTTTTTTTAATGTCTCAAGTGGTGCTGAAAACATTTTGAAAACGTATTTTGTATTTGGGGCCTTAACTAAAGGATTTCATAAGGGTCCAAAATTGACGCTTTTTCAAAAATTCAGGCAAAAATCACGAAAATTGACTACTTTTTGAGTCAAAATAGGGTGATTTTGGTTAAAAATAGCCCAACTTGTTAAACGGAGGTTAACCACGGCTTACAGGTTCGTAAAAACATTAAAAAAGCCTTTAAAATAAGGCTTTCGTGAGAGCTTGTTTATACAGGATAAACTTCTGTCTTTCCTTTTTTTCGCATCGCAAGTATCGTTTTTAGTGTTAATTCAAGCATTTCATCATCATTTTCATCTTCCAATACGCTATACAAGTTTACCAGGATTCAAACACAGCCATAACGCAACAAGAAAGAAAAAAGCAGAGTATAAAACCATCCATAGCGTATGATTTGCAGCGTTTGGCAAATATGGTGAAACTGTCATTTCAAACGGAACAGAAGCTGCACGCGGAATACTTAGACCAGGTCCAATAGAAAGATAAATCAATATCGCAGTAAACGTATGTTCCCCTGCATTTTGTCCTAAGAATGGTGGAAAGATTAAATTTCCAGCTCCAAAGAACAGTGAGAACAACATAAAACGGATAACCACCATATTCTTTTCGTTTAATTTCATTTTTTTCCTCCAGCACACAAAAAAAGATTCATCCCAAAACATGAGACGAATCTGATATCCGCGGTACCACTCAATTTGCATAGAAAACTATGCCACTCTACTAGACTCCAACAAGTCCGAAACCTGTAACGTGATTTATTAAGTGTATACTTACTATATTTCAGCACACAAGCTCAGAAGTGATTTACTGATTTTGTTTCCACTATCCGCTTTCACCAAATGTCGGACTCTCTTATTAGTTTCTTAGCAAAACAGCGCTCTTCGTCATTGCCTTTGATACTTCAACTATACTGAAGCAAATATGTACCGTCGATATAAAAAGGATCGAATAAAGTCCATTTTCAAGAATTTCATTCCATCCTTTTTCATTTTTTCATAAATCTATATTTTAATTGTTCTTTTTGATAATCTTGTGAATTACAACACTTAACAGAATTGTAATGATCATACATGGAATTGTATTTCCAACAGGTGTATCAATCTGCATAAAACAGCGATACACAACAAATCCGACAAGCCATAATACAAGATTCAGTACATCAAATTCTACATTTCTTTTATCGTTCTTTAGAATAAAGAAATCAGCAATCTGAATTGCAATCATAGGAGCAAATACAGAACCAATCAAATACAGAAAATCAGTAATATTATCCATTGGATATACAATTGCCGCAATTGTACCAACAACAGTTACAACCATTGCTACGTGTTTTCCATTCCACTTTGGCACGATAGATTCATTAGAAATACCTGCAGAATAAGCATCCAGGAATGTTGTTGTAACTGTAGAGAATACAATGATCAATAATCCCGCAATACCCAAACCTGCTTTCAACATGATCTGTGCAATATCATATTCTCCTGTAAATAAAGCCGCACCTAAACCAATCAAATACATCCAGCAGCTAACGATTCCATACACAATACTACTAACTAAACTAGCCTTCACAGGATCTTCCGCTTCACGTGTATAGTCACTGATCAAAGGCAGCCAGCTCAAAGGCATCGCAATTGCAAGTTCAACACCTGCACCAAACGTCATTGCTTCTGTACATACAACTGCACTGTTTCCATCAAAGAAGATAAATTTGCTAAGCATTAAAGTCAAAACAAATAAAGCAACCATCGCAACTGTATTGATTTTTCCAAGGTTTGTAATACCAACACCAATCCATACAAGAATCAAGATACCAATAATCAAACACCAGATCCATGCACCTGTATGCATAATACCATCTGCCGCAAGTGCACCATCATAAATCATGATTGCTGTCCATCCAACAAGCTGCAGTACATTTAATGCCGCAAACAAAAGACAACCTTTCTGTCCAAAGCTCATCTTTGTAGAATCCATCGCACTTAAGCGCATTTTCCCACCAATAACACCAGCCAGGAACAATAAGATACAGCCAATGATATGTCCAGCCACAATGGCTAAAATACCATTTTTCAATCCTAAAGGTGCAAGATATGTACCTGTCAGTATTTCTGCAATAGAAACACCTGCACCAAACCAGATTAATGCATTTTCAAACAAAGAAGTTTTTTTCATTGAACATTCTCCTTTGCATATTCATTATCAATTGCGAATGAATGATCCATTGGTCCGGATCCCTTACCAAGATCAAGCATCGCATTCAATGCTCCAGAAATATAATCCTTTGCACGTTTTACGGATGTATCCAAATCATATCCCTTTGCAAGATTGGATGCGATAGCACTGGATAATGTACATCCTGTTCCATGTGTATTAGAGTTGTTAATACGTTTTCCATGAAACCATGTATATGCGTCATCTCTATACAACAGATCATTTGCATCATTGATTTGATGACCACCCTTTACCAGAATTGCACATCCAAATTTCTTAGAAATTTTTTCAGCAGCGATAATCATTTCTTCTTCATTTGCAATCTTCATATCCGCTAGAACTTCTGCTTCTGGAATATTTGGTGTAATGACTGTTGCTAAAGGCAACAATTCTTTTTTCAATGTTTCAATTGCATCATCACTAATAAGTTTTGCGCCGCTTGTTGCGACCATCACCGGATCCACAACAATATTCGCTGCCTTATATTCCTGCAGTTTTGAAGCAATCATACGAATCAGATCAGAACTAGAAACCATTCCAATCTTCACAGCATCTGGATAAATATCAGTAAAGACTGCATCCAGCTGCTCCCCAAGAAATTCTGGTGTTACTTCCATAATTCCTGTAACACCTAATGTATTCTGTGCCGTTAGTGCTGTAATTGCACTCGTCGCAAATACGTGATTTGCGCACATTGTTTTGATATCCGCCTGGATACCAGCGCCTCCGCTGGAATCACTTCCAGCGATTGTTAATGCTGTTTTCATTTTCTATCTCCTTCCTGCATTACTTTTTTAATGCGACATAAGGTGGTGCCCCCAATTTGCCGCCATATTCTGGTCAAAAAACAAAAAGCTGCAGAAAAACCTAATCTGCAGCTAACATACAATAAAGATATCATCCCTACGTTGGCATTATCCAAATCAGGTTTCAGGGTCAAGGTCGAACCTACTCTCAGCCACTCAGCTCCCCATTTTTCAACATGTTTATTATAGTTCCTTTGTAACATGTAAATCAATAAGCATTCAATAATCTTTGTTGGTGATGCATTTGAGACATAAATCATACTGTCATAAAGCGTTGTGGGTGGCTGAAACATGCGATAGCTAGGAGGCAGAAAGCGATTCATGATAGAGTAGCTTTCTCCTAGCGTTCCCATATAGGTATATGCATCTGCATGCCTTTTAATTTCTGTACCTTCTTCAAGAGAAGAAAAATCAATCCAGCACATTTTAAAGCCGGCTAATTTCTCTGTTTTTGCAAGCGGATCATGAGAATAAAATGTCTGTATGGTACGTTTATGATTTCCTTCAGGTAAATTGCATCTTGTCTTATAGAAGTTTGTTCCAATCACATAATATCTATATTGATTTGATAACAGTTTCTACATAGAGTCATAACTTCCCCATTTTGCAACATGTTCATTATGCCCACTGATGAAAATACAATCATTTCCTCTTTGCTGCTCCTTTTGCAAAATCCAAGAAACATTTTCAGCCATATACTGATCTCTTAATAAGCTTCCATCAGTAAATCTTTTTTCTCTTCATAACTATAATTTTGATTCCATTGACCATCTATGATGAAATTATCCAAAAATGATAAATCAACTCCTTCAGCAATACATTCTTTTTTCAACGCATCAAAAGAATATCTAATTCTCTGCATATCAAAACCATAAAAATTCAGCTGTTCTTCTTCAGCATCATCATTATATTCCCGCATATATTCAATCAATTGCATCATTTCTTCTGTTTTGTAGATTTGAAAACCAATCTTTTGAACAATTTCTTTCAGTGTTCCTTCTCCGGAATCATTTGTTTAAGTCTATTATTTATAACTTCTATTTTGGCCAAAGAAATATAATCTATCTTTAAACAACGGATCTTTGATAATTTTTTAATCATTGCATATTTTATTTATATTAGTTTGATGCAAATCCCATTCTTAACTGGTAAGAGTGATAGAAAACAGAAAGCAAAAAGCTTGTACTCAATATGTATTCACAGTGACTCCAAAATGAGTACAAAATATACGTAAAAGATTTGGAACATAAAATAATACAGGAAGTAATTGTGTAAATGACCATATAATGTATATGTTGTATGGATGACTTACTAGATAAACAGATGAATGGATT
>ERZ1106978.510-NODE-510-length-27748-cov-30.981728_pt1 | contig 27748 bp, 5 predicted proteins | sample MGYA00403689_ERZ1106978 | MGnify/ENA primary metagenome ERZ1106978 (study PRJEB35170, sample SAMEA104062434) | human gut metagenome | biome: human gut; feature: human-associated habitat; material: faeces | place: Denmark | collected 2012-08-02 ...
TCCCCTACAAAAAATGGGCGCGCTTCATCCTCCCTCTCATCGGCATGTGGTGGATCGTCGCCTTCTGCTTCCTCACCTACGCGACCGCCATTCACCTGGGACCGGTATAACGAAAAGAGGAGAGAGTGCATCAGCCCCTCTTATGGCCTGGCACCCCCATTATAAAAACCCGCTGTAGACACAGGCCTATAGCGGGTTTTTATTGTAATTATGCATCGATTAATTTCGATTTTGAGGGGGGGTCCTTGACCTTCACACTGAGCGAATTGACATATTCATCCGGATCCTTTGTCGCCCAGTAACTGATGATGGGGAAGAGGAAGACATCGCCATCGGGTACGAGATGATTTATCTTCATGAAAGCCGTCAGTTTTTCATACGCCTCTTCTGCGTGGAGAAAGTACGCGCCCTTCGTCAGAATGGATAAATACAGCCCCGAGGGACGTATATAATTACATGCAAGGAGCGAACCTTCCTCACCGGACTGTGTCACGATAGCGGACGAGTGCTTGAAATTTTTCGAGAAGAAATCCTCCTCACTGATGACCCAGCCCGTCGGGTGGTCCTTGCAGAAGGAATGGGCGAAGGCTTCATGCACATGCCGGGCGCGTATCGCGATGGCATCGAACCCTCCGCGGTACGCTTCTGGGATCGGCGTCAGATACATGCGGCAGTCCGGATAACATTGCAGGAGCACTCGATTGAGTTCCATGTGTTGACTGTATTCCAGTGTTTTTCGGTAGCAGGAAATGGCAGCGAGAAGCTGCTGAGTCTCCGACAGAGTTTGTTTACACAGCGATTCCCGCTCCTTCAGAATGCCGAGGATCTTATCACGCGAGCGATGCTCCAGAAACTCTTTGATGTGAGGGACAGAGATATCCAGTTTTCTCAGGAATAATATGATCTCCAGTGTCAGATACTGCGGCATCGCATAGTAACGATATCCGTTTTTAGCCACAAATTCTGGCGTAAGCAGCCCCATCTTATCGTAGTAAAACATCGTCTGCTTCGGAATCCCGAAGAGCTTGGCCAGCTCGCCAGCCGTATAATACTCTTTTTTATCGCTCATGCGCTCACCTTTTAGATTTCATTACCGTATGACTTTCATATACTTAATGATAGCACAATGGTCAATGATAAGGGAATAAGGATTCATTTCCAAAATATAAGAGGGAAATGGGTGAATCTTGAAAAATGGGCTTGCTATTTGCATCCTTTCGTGCTACAATGACGGCATCAAGAGGTGAAAGCCCTTGAACCAACTGAAGAGGGAAGCAGAGCCTACGGGCTATTGCGCTGAATTCGGTGAGAATCCGAAACTGAGACCCAGCCGTGAAGGAAATCCATTTCCAAGTCGGATGCCGCCTGTTTCCAACATCCAAGAGCAAATCTGCGGGAGTCGTGTCTACTTTCGTAGACTGGGTGCTGGTCACAGTCTCAGTCTAAGCAAAAGTAGAAATCGATCCGCAGTTTTTTATTGCAGATAACGAATGGATTTTCAAAGGCCTTGATCTATTTCTGATTTCTACCGCCTTCCTCTTTGTGAAAAGGGGAGTCAATGATGAAAAAAATTAAGGATGAAATCGCACGTATCGAAGGCGCGAAAGGAAACGTCGTCCTCGTGAACAAGAAATCCTATCTGGCTCTCCTGAAAGAGCTTTCCGTCCTGCGATTCAAAGTGCACAGGGCGGAGAACTGGGAAACATCTGCGGCAGTCGTTTCCGTCGTAAGACGTGGTTACATGTATCAATACTGGTATCCGGAGAACAAACCGGCGCAAAACAAAGGAGAACATAAAATGGCAGAACAGAAAAAAACCGAAGCAGTCGAAGTCAAAGTCGCAGCAGAAAAGGTAGCCGCTTTCCAGAAATACCTCGAAGAAAACAAGATCAGCGGATTTGGACTGCAGGACTTCCAGAATGACGTTCATGCACAGGCATTCCGCAGCAATCTTCAGGTCGAAGGAACAAGCCTGCCCTTCATGATCCTCTTAGACGACAGCGTATACACCATGCTCCAGGTCCAGGTCGCAGCCGGCCTTGCACAGGGCGACAAGAGAGAAAAGATCTGTTCCTTCCTGAATGACCTGAACGAACAGTACCGTATGCTGAAGTTCAGCGCTGACGCTGCTGGCAACGTCCTTCTCACCTGCTGCATCCCGGCTGGTGTACCGCACTTTGAACCGGCCCTCGTCATCGCCATCCTGAACCAGATCCAGGGCCTCCTCACTGCGACCTATCCGGAAATCATGAAACATCTCTGGGAAAAATAATAGGCATGCTGATTGGGTGATAGAGCTTTTGACTTCGATCGCCAACTGTCATCCGTTATACAAGAAAGAAGGTCATTCTTATGAATATGAAAAAACTCGCCGTCGCCGGAGCGATGCTCCTCGCTGGCACCTTTGGCGCCATGGGGATGGCTGATGCAGCCACCGGCATCGTCAATGTGAATGCCGTCCTCTCCGGCAATGCCGCTTTCCAGAAAGCAGGAAAGACCGTAGCAGCAGAACAGCAGAAGTTGCAGAAGGAATACAACGAAAAATCCAAAGGCATGAACGATGCCGACAAGAAAGCTCTGGAACAGAAGCTGAACCAGCAGCTCGCCCAGAAGGAAAATGAAGTCATGAAACCGATCCAGGACAACTTCAAGGCCGCTGTAGAAAAAGCAGCCAAAGCCAAGAAGATCGACACCGTCGTCGTCCCGGGCGGCATCATCTACGGCACCATCTCCGCTGACCTCACCGAAGATGTGAAAGCGAATATGAAATAAGGCGGCAGACAGTGCAGGCAATACCGCTTTGTGGTATGACCTCATAGCAGGTCAGCAGGTTCGGTAGGCTCCTTGGACGTGACGCACGAAAGCCGCTTTTCCCTCCTTCCTCTGGAAGGAGGTGGCGCGAAGCGCCGGAGGTTGGCCCCGCAATATGTAAGCTTAAAAGCAAGAATGGGTGACTGATGAGTGAAATGCCAGCTCATGACTTCGCCACCATCTATACTCTGCGGCGCTTTTATATTTTATGCGCCGGACCACTCCCGTTGAACCTTCTGAACCCATAGAACCTGCTGAACCTTTTTCGCACGCAATCAAAGAGCGGCACGTCTCGTGGGCTACCCTTAAAACCGTTTAAAGCTTACGCAGTTTCCGGGACGAGGCAGGGAGAGCACTTGTGATTTTCCCCTCCCTGGTGTTTCCTGCCTTGTCCCCTATGTAGATCTTTCCCCTCTACATATCACTCCTTTTTCTCCTCTCTCTTTTTTCTTGAAAAGCACCATATCGATGTCATGCAGGCATCGATATGGTGCTTTTTATTGGTTTAAATACAAGGATGATCAAAAAAATGAAAAGATGATTTGCTGAAAATTGGTTGACCGTATGAATATAGTATACATTATACTATTATGGAATCCCAAAATGAATTTTATGCATATATGATTGATCAGCTGTTCTTTACGATTGGTTAGCTTTTTATTATGCCATATGAGCCGTATAAAAAGCATGGTATGGCATCCTTGATTTATACCAGGAGGAGGATATGAAGATGAGGACTAGGAAGTGGAGTGCATTGCTGGCTGCTGTCATAGCCATGACAGGGTTGAGCAATATTACATTGGCTGCCGATTATACGACAGGACTTACAGGTAGCTATAGAAAAGATAATAGACTGGTGAAAGGGGACGGAAGTTCAGTCCAGAAATCGGGAAATAGTACGATTTATGATTTTGGCGGACGCGATCAGTCCTTTTCGGTTACAAACGCTGATGCGGTTTCTTTTTCAGCATCGGGACAGAGTTTCATTGTTAACAATATCGGTGCAAATGGAAGTAAAGGAACGATTACGCTTCGCAGCCAGAATACAATACCAAATGGCTTGGGTAATGCTTCCGGTCTAAATATCGGATCCGGTAACACTACGATCAATAGCAATCTGGTTGTTGAAACCAGTGCGGACTATCTGACCGATGGAATCCAGATAGGAGGAAATGGGACACTTACCATCAATGGCAGTGTCAAGATGCGTAAGGATGATGCAGATAGCCCATGGGGAGTAGTGACCAATAATGTGCATGGTAATTATGGTCCAGGGGGTTATGTGACCAACGATGCCTTGAAATATACCGGTGCCAGATGGCAGCCGACGGGACTTTACGTCAGTGAATCCAGAGGACATATGGTCGTCAATGGGGATGTGGATATTGCTGTACGTGGTACAGCAGTGATCACCAATACATACAATGGTGCAGGGGATGTCACTCCGGATGAGTTATCAAGTATTTCCCTCTTAGGCGATCATACGAAAATCATTACGCCTTTTCAGGAAGAAGCCTATGTTGAAGGGTTTGGCAAATTTATTGAACCTTATTATTCCCTGGCCAGCTATGGTGGTACGGTCAATGTGAATGTAGAGGGGCAGCAGGCACGAAATGGAAAGGTTGAAATTGTCGGAAATGTAATTTCCATGAAACGGTCTTCCGGTACATATACCGATGATGTTTATCAGGACGGGCGTATCAATATCGGACTTACGACTGGCGATTCGTACTGGAGAGGCTTGATCGATAATGCCAATCTGGCACAAACAAGTCCTACAGAAAAAGATAAGTATGGACATCCCAAGTATGATCCTGCAATTCCCCCGGTGGATGCGGATCACTCAGGAGAAGTCAATCTGTGGCTTCAGAATGGTGCACAGTGGATCTATGAAAATGCGTCCCGCAAAGACGGCCTTGACTACAAGCATATGCCGGAATATAGCCAGTCAAGCTATGGCAGTTACGATGGAATGTCTCATCTTAGCCGCCTTGTCGGGGGAAAAGACAGCGCATCTGCTGGTATCATCCGTGTGAAGGACAATGATCCGATTCAGATCGCTGAGGCTGAGGGCGTTACCAAGGTCTGGTATGAGCACGCTGATGCTGCTCCGGGTACTATTATCGGCGGCGATGTTAAAGTTCTTTCTGCCAAGACCGGCACCGAGATGATGCTTTACACCGGCAATAACGGTATTACCAAAGGCTTGGCTGAAGGTGATGCTGCTGCAGATAAAAACAATGTCAGTGAAGTGCTGAATTCCCTGGCACACAAGCTGTGGTATATGGCCGGTGACTCTAACCTTAAAGGCAGCGTATCCATTGCTGAGGGTCTGACTGCGTCTTCTGCTACCATGAAGACTGGTAATATTACCTTTGCCGAGGGAGGCCAGGGCTTCTATGCCTATACTCCGGAGAAGGATGATAAACCTTATGAAACCGGTCCTATTGTAAAATCCGAAAATATTGGCGAAACACGTGAAAGCGATGTCAACGGTGTAGTTTCAATTAATGTTAACGAAGCTCAGACGGGTGTAGCCGGTAATGCTCCTAGTGCCTTGTATGTAGCAGGTGAAGCAGCAAGTCCGCTTGTTGTTGATTTACAGGGACACACCTTGAAGCTCAATGCTAACAATCAAGCTGCTAATAATGTGTCTACGGTTTATGTTGATGAAAACAAGAGCATGGAGATTAAGGATTCCAAGGGCAATGGTGTGCTGAAGGTTTCCGCCGGTCTTGGTGCTGACGGAAATACTGACACTAAAGCTAAGTATGTCTATGGCATTCGCGTAGGTGAGGGCGGCAGCCTAACCGCAGATACCGATGTTGAAATAGATGGTGTGAAATCTAATTCTAGCTCTCGTGCTTTTGGCGTTTATGCATATAGTGAAGGTAATGTTGTATTTGAAAAAGATTTGACCATCAAGAATGTTCAAACCGCCAACAAGGTTGGCCCGTATACAGCAGGCATTTATGCAGATGCTTCCTCCAGCGCTAAGTCGCCAATCAATATAACTGTAAAGGGCAATCTTAATATTGAAAACGTATTGGGCAGTGCAATCCGTGCACTGAATTCTTCCACTATATCTACTGCTGGCGCAACAATTAAAGCTGCGGATATGTCTAACGGTACGGATTATAGCCAATATTATGCTTTGCAGGCCGACAAGGGGACTATTAACCTGAATACCGGTGAAGGCATTACCGCCGGAGTTTTGGATGTTACCGGCGATATGAAGGTAACTAATAATAAAGCTTCTGTTATTAATGTCAACATGACTAAGGGTTCTCAATGGACAGGCGCGGTAAGCAATATTTCCAGCAGTACTTATAATGCTCCTGATGGTCAGTTTAATCTGACAATGGCAGAAGGATCCGTATGGAAGCATGAAACCGGTCGTTCAGTAGATACGCTGAAGACAACGTTTGCCGGCAGCAATGTATCTAAGCTGGACGGCTCCGGTGTAATCTATCAGAATTCCGACAAGGGTATTACCGTATATAATTACAGCGGTGACACGACTGTTGTTTATGGCCATGATGCAAATGATCCGTTGACCATCCATGGCGGTGATTTTACGATCAAGGCTGCCGCTGTCGATTCCAAGATCACTTTGGTTACCGATAGCCAGGGGATTACCGGTGGCTTTGCGGATGGTGATACGGCAGCAGAAAAGAATCATGTCAAGGAAGTACTGAACAAGCTGGCTAATAAGCTGTTCTATACAGGCTACAAGAATGCAAATCTGTCTGGCGTCGTTAAGATTGCAGACGGTCTGACAGCATCGAGTGTAAGCGCTACTGTCAAAGCTTCCGGCGATGTGACCTTCTCTGACGGAACTAATGGGACGAAAATGGCAGGACAGGGATTCTATGCCTATACGCCGGAACAGGAGAAACCCAATTATAAAACAGGCGCAATTACCAAGTCTGAAGATATCAGCCTGAGCCGTGAGCTGGATGAAAGCGACGTAGCGCATGTTGCCGTAACCGAATCGAATGTCACTAGTAATTTTGCCAGCGCCCTTTACGCAGGCGAATCGACCTCTCCTTCCAGCCCGATGACTGTCAAAATGTCTGGCAAGGGTCTGGCTTTGCATGCTGAACAAACCGATGGACAGGCAGCAGCGATTTACGCAGACGCTAATACTTACATCAAGGTTATTAATCCGTCTGCTGACCAAAAGCTGGCGATTACAGCAAGCAATACGGATACCAGAGCCTCTCATGGCATTTACGCCCTGGGCAATGCGCACCTGAATATTTCCGGTCCGGTAGAAATTACTGAGGTTATCACTAAGGGTGATTCCGCAACCGGCATCAATATCCAGGGCCAGCAGAGTGAGATTACTATTGATGGCCCGCTGACAATCCGCAATGTCAAAGGTCTTAGAGAACGTGGCGCAGGCATGAGTGCTTCCGGTATTCTGGTCACCGGTGACAGCTCCACTGTGACTGTCAGCGGTCCGGTCGATATCTCCGGTGTACGCGGCAACGGTATCAAGCTGGTGGGCGCTAATACCAAGGTATCTGTTGGCGGCGGCACTATTACTGCAGCCGAAGACAGCGATCATTCGCATAATTTCTATGCAGTCCGCGTAGATAAAGGCGCGCTGGACATCAACATGAAGGACGGCGCTGCAGGCGATACGACCACCAAGATTACCGGTGATATGTACGCCACCGGCCAATATGGCAAGAAGGTCGTGGAATACAGCGGCGGTGAGCTGATCGACTGGAATGACGCAGGCATCCTTAATGTGGCTTTGACCGATAAGGATTCCTTCTGGAAGGGCGTGGCGGCCTACGACCAGTATAATGATGATTATGGCGCTGGCGGCAATACTGCGCACGATATCGGCCAGTTCAATCTGTATCTGCAAAACGGCGCCACTTGGACCAATGAGCAGCAGTCTCACGTGACAACAACGACCATAGCGTACAAAAATCCTGTATGGGAAGGCAGCACGCTGGCAACACTGCATGGCGGTAAGGATGCGGCAAATGCAGGCCTGATTTACCAAAAGGATAACCATCCTATTTCTGTTGTCAATTACAGCGGTCATACCACTGTATTCTATGATCATGATGCTGCTGATCCGACCAAGATGATTGGCGGCAGCTTCCATATTACCAATGCAGCAGAAGGCTCTGCTATCACCTTTATCACAGATAATAAGGGCATTACCTCCGGCTTTGAAGAGGGCGATTCCGCTGATGCTAAGGATAAAGTAGCCAACGTACTGAACAACTTGGCAGGCAAGCTGTTCTACAAGAACTATACGGATGGTCATCTCTCTGGCGTAGTGAAGATTGCTGAAGGCCTGACTGCTTCTTCCGCAGCACTGAAGACCGGCAATATTTCCTTCTCCACGGATCAGACGGGTACCGGTGTAGCTGGCCAGGGCTACTATGATTATAAGACCAGCAAGCCGGGCAGCCAGACAGCCAAGGAGTTTACAGCGGCCATCACTGGTGACGCATCAGTCGATACGGCATATGCAGATAAAGGCGTACTGAAGGACGATGGCACCTATGTATTCACGGCAGACAGCACGACCATCACACCTGAAAAGCATCTGATTGCCGGTGGTGCATGGCTCCCGCAGATTGGCGCAGCGATTTCCGGCTCCGATGAAAAGCACAATGTGACCATGGATATGAATGGCAACAAGCTGACGGTAGATACAACAACCGATACCCATACAACCGGTATCGCAGCCATCGGCAAGGGTGTAGTCAACATCAATAATGCCGGTGCCATGTCTGTCAGTGCTGCAAGCACCAAGGGTGGTCAGACAGGTGCACTGTTCGTGAATGCCGGCGGCACGATCCAGATTCATAATGCCGGTGCTGATAACGTCCTTACCTTGCGCGCGAAGAGCACGGCTCCGGCAAATGCTGCCGTGATCAAGAGCATGAACGGTGTAAGCGGCGTGATGTCTGCTATCACCGTGGACGGGCTTGTCGATGTTGTGGCTGATAAGAGTAATGCTTCCGGTGCCAACGAAGCCATCAGTGCAGTTGCCTCCAAGGTTGAGATCGGCGGCGGCGTCATCAAGGCAATCAACGGAGCAGAATATGCGATCCGCGCTTATGGTGAATCCGTTTCCAATAACCGCGGACAGGTGAATGTGAATGTCAAGAAGGATGCCAAAGGCGCTATCATCGGTGCAGGCAGCAATACTGTTCAGATGGAAGGCAATGTCTATCTCGGCGGCGGCATGGATAATGCCGGTGCCAATGCAGATGTCAGCCTCGGTCTGAATACGAAGGATTCCTTCTGGAAGGGCGATGTAAGCAATGCTAACGGCAGCAATGCAGGTATCGTGAACCTTTACATGGGAAGTGGTGCATCTTGGACCGGCAATAACCTTTCCGGCAATACCGTAAACGCGAATCTGGATAACGCCACCTGGACCGGCTACAGCAATGGCAATGCGATGCACCTTACGCTAGATAACTCTATCTGGCATGTAAATGGCGCCAGCAAGCTGGCTTCCTTCTCCGGTAATAAAGGCAGCATCTTTGTGGCAAGCAATGCAGGCAACATCAGCGTAGGTGATTACAGCGGCAATACCACTGTGATTTACAGCCACGATGCTGATCATCCGACCAATATTCTCGGCGGCAGCTTTACCATCGGTCAGGCTAATACCGGCTCCCATATTACGCTCATCACTGACAACCAGGGCATTACTAAAGGCTTTAACGCTTATGATAAGGCTGAAGACCAGAATGCGGTCAATGAAGTTTTGAACAAGCTGGCACAGAAGCTCTTCTACACCGCGAATGACGGCAAGCTGTCTGGTACGGTCAAGATTGCTGAAGGACTGACCGCTTCCTCCAAAGCGCTCAAGACTGGCGATATCAGCTTCTCCACCGATGCAACCGGCACGAAGACTCCGGGTCAGGGCTTCTATGAGTATACGGTCAAGGATGATTCTGTCATTACTGATCCGATCACAGGCAATCTGGATAAGAAGTATGTCAATCTGGGCATCGAAACCGAAAAAGGCATTTACAACTTCACGCAGAATGCAGTGATCGATGTCACAAAGGGTGATTACAGCTCGAACCTTGGCGCTATTGAATCCAGTGGCGGACCGATTACGATTAACGCTAAAGGACAGGATCTTGACGTAGCTTACCATGTTTTGAAGGGCAGCTATGTGGCACGTGCGGTCGCTACCGGTCTCAGCTCAGGGACATCGAAGGATGTGACTATTACCGCTAAGAGCCTGAAGCTCAGCACCGATACCACAGGCTTCTATGCCCAGGGTGTTTATGCAACCGGCGGTAAGATTAGCATTGATGCAGATACCACTATTTCTACCTCTGCGCAGACGGAAAGCAATGGTATTTACAGCGGCAACGGCGGCACTGTGACTATGAACGGCAACCTGACTATCCAAAAGGATAGCAAGGCAGCGAATTACATAGCGCTGAAGTCTGACGATAACGGTGTGATCAACGTTAACATGAAGGACGGTAAGGCAGGTACAGGTGTTGTCAAGATCGATGGCGATGTCTTTACTAAGTCTGCAGAAAGCTATGATTATTGGGAGGATGAAACGACATCTACTACTTCTACCGTTAATTTGGCATTGCAAGGCAAAGACAGCAGATGGAACGGCCGCAGCCTGTATGGAGTTACTTCTGGCGATGATTCAACCGATTATGGCATCTTTAACCTGTGGCTGGCAGATGGTGCTTCCTGGACTAACGAGAAGAATGGCAAAGTGGTTCCGAGCGGCTTTACCGGCAGCCGTGTAACGAAGTTTACTGGCGGCAGTGATGTAGCACACGCAGGCAACATTTTCCAGAAAGACAGCAAAGCACTGACCATCGATAACTACAGCGGATATACGAATATTTACTACGCGCATGAAGGCAACGGCGAAGCAGCGGAGAACTACAAAGCTGGCGACACCATCATCAAGAAGGCGGCAGAAGGCTCTGTCGTATCCCTGATCACCGACAACACCGGCATCGTGATGGATAACGAATACAGTGTAGCCAACGTACTGAATGCACTGGCAGGCAAGCTGACCTACAGCAACTTCACTAAGGACGAAAACAACCTGACCGGCTTTGTGAAGATCGCCGATGGCTTGACCGCAAGCAGCCAGACTCTGCAGACCGGAAGCATCGCATTCAGCAAGAAGGACGGCAAAGGCAGCTACGCAGACGGCACGATGACACCGGGCATCACCTATCCGGATGAACAGCAGGCAGATACCTATACGCAGACCATCACCGGCAACACGAAGGATGACTACCTCTATAAGCAGAATGGCGTCTTGAAGGAAGAAGGCAAGTACACCTTCACGAAGGATCCGACAAAGATCGCTGTAGCGGAAGGAGCCGCTGTGAACGCCAAGAAAGATATCACCATTGATACCACCAAGGCGAAGCTGGAGCTCTCGGGCAAAGATGCCGGCATCAAAACTGACGGCGCAAACGTGACAGTCCGTGGCAATACCGCTATCAGCGGCAAGGTGGGCATTGATGCAGCAAACGGCAGCGTAACCTTGAACGGTAGCACTGTTATCAACGGCACTGACGCTGCCATCAAGGCAGGTGCAGATGGCAAGGTAGATATCACGACCAATAACAGTGCTCTGAACGTGAAGGGCGGCATCCATGCCGATGGCGGCAGCATTACTGTAGACAGCGGCAAAGCAACCGGCATCATCAACGGTGATGTAAGTGCAAGCAACGGCGGCAGCGTGGAAATCAGCCTGAATGATGCTCAGTCTAAGTTGACCGGTAGCTATAAGGTTGATGCTAACAGTGGCATTGTAATGAATATTAAGAACGGTGCAACATGGGTACTGACTGATGACAGGGATGAAACTGCAGGTATGTCCCTGCTGAGAATGGCCAAAGCTCCGGCAGCAGCCTCGGCAGCCGGTCTGACCGTTAACGGCGGTGCTACTAAGGCGGATACCGGCTACATCGATATGACCAAGAGAACACAGGAACTCAATATCTCGAATTATAGTGGATATGAAACCTTTATCCTTGCGCACAAAGATGATGGCACATTCACCAGCGGCGATGTGAAGATCACCAAAGCAAAAGCCGGCTCCGGCATGACCCTCTTCACCGCGAACAATGGTATCAACATGGCGGATAAAGATGCCGTGACTGGTATGCTGAAAGCATTGGCCAAGAAAGCATTCTATGCAGAGGGCAATGATGCGGGTAACGGCAAGAATCTGACGGGTGAAGTCAAGATCGGCGAAGGTCTCACCGCCTCCAGCGCCAAGACCGGACTGATGAACTTCGCAGAGAAACAGGGACAGCTGGTCGACGGCAGCATCCAGTGGGAACCGACCATCGAAGCAGGCGACTACGAGACCTTCGTCATGAAGGGCGTCAGAAGCGCAGCGACCACCTCTTTCCACAGCTGGCGTGACAACATGCAGGACACCTACACCGGAGCAGACCTCGCCGATGAAGATGGCATCTTTGCCAAAGCCCTTGGCGGTAAGACCTCCTCGGATGTGAGCGGACTTAAAGACAGCAACAGCTACTGGGGCGCACAGGTGGGCTACGACAAAGCCCTTGCAGGCGGCTGGCACACCGGGTTCGCCTTCGACTACCGTGATGGCGACAGCGACTATCTCCTGGGCGGCAAAGGCGACAACAAGCTCTACAGCTTCGGCGTCTACGGCGTAAAGAAGATGGAAGACGGCAGCTACTTCCGCGTAGCAGCGAAAGCCGGCCGTGTAGAAAACGAATACGACGTCTACACCGAGCTTCGGAACAAGCTCCATGCAGACTACAAAGCGAATGCCTATGGTCTCACCGCAGAATACGGCAAGACCTTCGGCAGCGAGATGAGCTACATCACCCCGAAGGTACAGCTCACCTGGTCGCGCGTAGGAAGCAAGGACTACACCGGCAGCGCAAACAATGGTGCGACCATGGACATCTATCAGGACAGCTACGACAGCCTGATCGGCCGCCTCGGCTTCGAAGCGGGCATGAAGAAATCCCATGGCAGCCTCCATGCAGGCCTCTACCTGGCGCATGAATTCAATGGAGACATCAACACCCGCTACTTTGCCAAAGACGGCGGATGGAAATCCACCTCCTTTGACGGAGATGACACCTGGGCAGAATTGGTACTGGGCGGAGAATACCGCGTAGGCAGAAACACACAGCTCTATGCAGACTTTGCAAGAGATCTGGGCGGCGACTTTCAGAGAAAGTGGAAGCTGAATGCCGGCATCCGCCTCAGATTCTGATAGGCGTTTCGAATCGGCAATGGATAATTAACTAGCATGGTGCTGGTTTCACCCGATGACCCGGCAAGAAAGGGAAACGGACAAAAAAGCTCCTGCGAAACATAGATGGGTACGATCCCCTGTTTCGCAGGAGCTTTTCGTCTGTGTAAAAGGAGGCCGATAGATTGGAAAAAATAGAGAGAATAACTATTTTTTCCTTGACCGTATGATAATCATACGGATTAGAATGAAAACAATCAAATAGAGGGAACAGAAGTCTATAGGACTGCGTGCGGGAAATTCGGTGAAAATCCGAAGCTGTCTTGCAACCGTGTGGGGAGCTTGTCCATTGTAAGCCTTTCTCAGAGGAATGGAGAAGCGAGGAACTGAGTCGGGGTGCCGCCTGTTTTTGTTACAGAAATCAAACCTGCAAGTGATATGGGTCGGATCAGTTTTTTGTGTGCCAGTCACTTGCTTTTTTGTATGGTTAAATGCAAAAGGAGAGAGTAGTCAATATGAAAAAGATCAAGACAGGGAAATGGAGTACATTATTGGCAGCATTGGTGCTCACCACTGGTTTGAGTGGTGTGGTACAGGCGGCGGACTATACAACGGGACTTACGGGTGCTTATAGAACAGACAATAAACTTGTCAAAGGGGATGGCAGCTCGGTCAAGCAACAGGGAAATGAGACCATCTATGATTTTGGCGGTCGAGATCAGTCTTTTTCTGTCGTGAATCAAAATGCAATTTCCTTTTCAAGGGCGGGAAATCATTTTATCGTAAATAATGTTGATTCAAATGGAAATAAAGGAACCATTACTCTTCGGGTGCAAAATACGATTCCCAATGCTTTTGGCGGAGCCACTGGCTTGAATATAGGTTCAGGTACGACAACGATCCACAGCGATCTCGATATTCAAACGAAGGCAGATTATCTGACACAAGGTGTGCAGGTCGGGGGGAATGGTACGCTCATTATTGATGGCAATGTGAAAATGCGTAAAGACGACGCAGAAAATCCCTGGGGCGTGGTGACAAATAATGTACATGGTAATTATGGCCCTGGCGGCTATGTGACCAACGATGGTTTGGGCTATACCGGCGCCAGATGGCAGCCATCCGGTTTTTATGTAGGAGAATCTCGCGGTAATATCACAGTCGATGGCGATGTAGACATTGCTATCCGAGGTACAGCGGTATTGACAAATACCTATAACGGTGCGGATGTGGATCCATATGATTTGTCCACAATCACACTGAATGGCTCATCTATCCGCATTGTGACACCGGATGATGAAAGAAAGTCGGATGGCAGCTTTAAAGAGGCGTACTACTCACTGGCAAGCTTCGGTGGTACAGTCAATGTGAATGTAAAAAATGGTGAGGCACAGAACGGTAATGTGTATATGATCGGTAATGTGATCGCCTCCAAACGTTCTGCAGGGACTAGTGCCAGTGATGTATATCAGGACGGCCGTATCAATGTAGCACTGACGACAAAAGATTCTTACTGGAAAGGCGTTGTAGATAACTTCAGCAAAGAGCAGGCAGGTGAGGTCAATGTATGGCTGCAGAATGGTGCCAAGTGGCAGCATGAAGCCGCTTCCCGCACCAATGGCATGGATGCTGCCAATATGCCAAACTACAGCAGACCGAATTATGGGCTCTATGATCATGTATCATATATTCATCATTTCTATGGGGGAACGTCCAGTGACAAGACTGGCTACCTGACGCAGAATCATGAGTCACAGATTCATATTGATAACTATAGCGGTTATGCCACTGTCATTTATCAGCATAATGGCAGCGGCATGGAAAAGACAGATTACATCGGCGGGGATACCACGATCGTGCATGCTGTCACCGGTTCTAATATCACGCTTGCGACGGGAAATAACGGGGTCGATATCAATGATAGCAATGCCGTTGCCAAAGTGCTGAATGCCTTGGCGAGCAAACTCATTTATTCGAATTATGTGAATGGGGAATCCAACCTGTCAGGGACTGTTGTTATTGCTTCCGGATTGACGGCATCAAGCGTAAAGGCCGATGTCAGCGGTATGATTACCTTTGATAAAAAAACTGGCGCAGGTACCTATGTAAAGCCACAAGAGGGCGAGCAGAATACGAATCGCATGCAGGAAGGAATCACGGGAACAACCGATGATACAGCCTACATCAATGCCAATATCCGCAAGGATGATGGTACTTACAAGTTCACGCTGGATCCGACTACGATCACCGTAGAAAATGGGACGGCCATTGCAGCGAACGCCAAAGTGAATATCGATGCCAAAGATACGACGCTGCAGCTGAATGCCAAAACCGGGATCGAGACCAATGGCCATGCGGTGTCCATTGATGCGAAAAAATTGGCTATCGGCGTAGAAACGAATCATGTAGAAAATGGCATTCTGGCGAATGGTGGAAGCGTCACGATAGCGGGCGATGTCGATGTACTGGCAGACAAAGCCATTCATGCAGAAAAAGGTGGCAAAGTCACTCTGGGAAGCGGCACCATCATGGGGAGAATCCTCAGTGATGATAGCCAGATTTCCATCAACCAGGAGAAAAAGGCATCTTCTGTCACGGGCGACCTGTCTGTAGCGAATGGCGGCACCATCGATTTGGCAGTTGCAGGAAATGGAAATGCGTTTACAGGAAATATCACAAAGATGGCTCCGGAGGACACCACTCTCATGGCTCTTGGAGATGATGGTAAAGTCTATCTCACTGTGACAGATAAAGCGACTTGGAAAGGCGGCCAGAACAATGCCGATGCTGCAGTCTATCTGAAGTTGGACGGTGGCTCTTGGATAAATACCAGCACAGGGGAAGCGGTGCTTGATAGTCTGTCTGGCAGTAAGACACTAAAGACCATCCAGTATGTGGATCCATCAGACAACAGCTCGAAAGAAATCCCCGTGAATGGCTTCATTTCTATGGGTGAGAATGCTGGCAGGCTGACTGTCAATAACTACAGCGGCACGCACATCATCAGCTACGCACATGATAATCATGGAACCGACGTCAATGACTACAAGGGCGGAGATACCCATATCAAAGCGGCAGAGAGAGGATCCATGGTCATCGCGGCCACAGACAGCAAAGGCATCCAGACGAGCAGTCAGGACGCCGTAGAAAATGCATTCCGTGCGCTGGCGCAGAAATTCTACTACGAAGGCGGGGATGGCAATCTCACAGGAAAGATGCTTATCGCTTCCGGGCTGACATCTTCCAGCATGTCACGCTTCATGGGGGATATGACTTTCGGTACTGAGCAGGATGGAAAAGGGCAATATTACGGACATCTGATCAATATCAGCGGTGATTTTGAGACCGCTATCATGAAAGGGGCAAGGGCTGCGATCACCAGCTCTCTCATGTCGTGGCGTGCGAATGCCGACGACCTCATCTATCGAGGTGATCTCCTGCGCCGGAATATGGAAGAAGATGGTCTCTGGGCACGTACCTATGGAGGAAAAGATAGCTACGATGCGACAGGGATCGACATCACAAACCAGTACTGGGGCATGCAGGTCGGCTATGACAAGGTCTATCCGGAAGGCGTGATCGCCGGAGCGGCCATCGATTACCAGACCGGTGATTCCAATTACACCTATCAGGATGAAGACTTTGGTACTGTGACTGGAAATACCGGTAAGTCGAAAGTGTATAGTATCGGGCTGTATGGATCCAAAGATCTTGGAAATCAGGATCATTTTGACCTGACGGTCAAGGCCGGCAGTGTAGGAAATGACTTCACCGTCTATAACGGTATCGGCAATGAACTGAAAGGAAACTATAGAAATCGAGCTTATAGCATTTCTTCTCGGTATGGAAAGAGATTCGGCAGTGACAAGAAATATATCGAACCACAGCTGCAGATGACATGGTCTCATGTCGATGCCAATCGCTTTACAGCGCATAGCGGAGAGGAAGAACTGCAGATCGGACAGGGCAGTTTTGACAGCGTGGTAGGACGCATCGGAGTCGAAGCGGGCAGAAATGGAAAATACGGCACGTTCTATGGAAAGCTCGATCTGGCGCATGAGTTCAAAGGTGCTGTTCGCGGGACTTACTATGCCGATGATGGCGGATCGAAGCAGACTGAGGTATCGATGAAGGATACTTGGATCGAAGCCACCATGGGGACCACACTTCAGCTTGGTGAGAACGGGACAGCTTACTTTGATGTATCGCGAACCTTCGGTGGTGAATATGAGCAGGAATGGAAAGTCAACGGCGGCGTTCGCTTTGCAGTAGGAAGCGGCGTGACACCGGGGGCAAAAGAGAAAAAAGCGATGCTGCAAAAGACGCTGGAAGCAGCCAAAGATGAGAGTAAAGGCAATAAAGGGACTGTGACTACTGCGGTGGCGGCAGAGACAGCACCTTTGAAAAAGATAAACCTGGTATCGAATACCGCTGTTACAACAAAGACAACTGCTAAGAGTACTGAAGAAAACACAGCATCAAGAAAGACGCCGTATGAAGAGGCTTCTGTAGAAACGTACAGCTCAGCTTCCGTTTCCTATGAGGGAGATCATGATGGCACGCCGGTCTTTACATTAGGACCGGTGGTCGTCACGGCGAATCGTGTACCGCAGCCGATCTTGGAGGCAAAAGCAGATCTGAGCATTGTTTCCCGCAAAGAAATCGAAGAGATGCATATTGATACCATTGAGTCTGCTCTTCGTACGGTGCCCGGCGTACAGTTCCTGAATTATGGGGCCAATGGCGTGAATGCGAATCTGTCTGGTATCCGTATCAATGGCAGCTCGGATGTAGTCATCCTTGTCGATGGCGTGCGAGTCACCGCCATGCAGGGCCCGGGAAACAGTGGTTATATGTACGCTTCGCTTCTGAATAATATGGATAATATCGATCATATCGAGGTCCTGAAAGGCGCGGCTGGTGTGACGTATGGCAGCGGGGCTAAAGGCGGTGTCATCAATATCATCACCAGAAAGATCGACCAGACGGCATCTACGATCGATATCGGCCGAGGCAGCTTCGGGAAAGAAATCTATAATCTGAACACCCAAGGGCGCAAAGGAAAGCTGGGATACAACGTCTATTCTGACAGATCCATCATCGGAAGCACAAAAGATGGAGCTGGAAAGCTGTGGGAAGGGCATACCAATACCAGAAGTTCCGGTGCAAAGATTTCGTATGACTTCAATGCGAACCATTCCGTTACGCTTAACTATGATGAAACACACACCCATTACAGTGGGCAGGATTATATCTATATCGGACCATACCATGGCTTTTATCGTTCCAAAATGTGGTCACTCACCGATGACTGGAAATTGTCGGATCTTTGGCATAACAGCCTGACATATAGAAGAAGCGAGGTGCAGGACTCTTATAACAAGCCGCTTGGAGAAGGCGATATACATGGGACTATTGGTAGTCCATATACAGCAGCTTCCAGCTACAAGTACACCTTCTTCTCGGATGCGCTGCATTATCAGAGCGGGAAACACAGCCTCGTCTTCGGTGTCGACTATACAAAGGCGAAAGGCGGCTCTTCTAATACGGGGACCGGACGCACCGCTTCTGATAAATGGCTCAAGAGTACATCTTACTATATGCAGGATGACTGGGAAATCCTGCCGAAACTGACACTGTCAGGCGGTATCCGTTGGGATCGTCCGGAATCGGCAGCGGGACTTAGTCAGGTGAAGAATCATCGCTCAGAAAGCTATAAACTCAGTTGGGATATGACTGAGAAGGATACCATCTATGCAGGTCGCAGTGATTTCTATATCTTGCCGGGGATGGATCAGCTCTTTGATCCGAAATATGGTAACCAATCTTTGGAAGCTTCGTATGGCAGGACGACCAGTATCGGTTACAACAGAAAGTTCAGTGATCGCAGCTACCTGACCTTGAATTGGTTCAAGACTGAAACAGAAGTAGGTATCGGATACAAGAGCAATGATGATACGGAAGATAATACCTTTGTCAATTATAAAAACGGTATTTCCCGTGGTTGGAATGCAGAGTACCATGTGCAGATGAATGATAACTGGTCGGCTCGTCTTGGCTGGTCGCATCTGTTCTATGACGATGGCGGAACATATGACTTGGGTTACGCGCCGAAAGATAAAGCTACATTCGGTATCGATTACAGCAAAGACAAATTCAGTGCTGCACTGGATGGCTTCTACTTCATCAGAGATACAAGAAATGCCAAAGTGCCGAAAGCTTGGCCTTCCGATAAATACGCTATCTTCAATCTGTCCTTGAATTACGCGGCGAACAAGGAGACGACCTTCTACCTTAAAGTGGATAACCTTTTCAATAAGCTGTGGGCAGACCGCACCAATGTCATCTGGCAGGGTGGTCCCGAGTCTTGGTACTCCATGCCGGGGAGAAGCTTGACCATGGGCATGAAGCTCAGATTCTAGTCTGTTTTCAGGAAGGGATTGCAAATCATGCAAGCTTTATTGTAGTTCCTTCCTTTTTTCATACATTTCCATAAAACGAGGAAAATGGAATCCTTCTTCGTCTTTGGTAGCAAAAAGGAGGAGCAAAGAGGTTTCTTTTTAGAGATTCTATTTTGATAGACAGGAGATATGTCATGAAATTATGGAATAAAAGGAAATATGCATGGCTGACGATGGCTGTGATGACTGCTCTCTTCAGCGGGACGACTGCGATGGCGGCGACCTATGATCAGCAGATCAATGAGGATCTTGAGAGCAATCGTACCTACTGGGATGGTAAAGGAGTACGCGATGATGGAACCTATGCATTCAAAGAGGATGCACAGCTTTCCGTCAAGTCCTCGGCTGTGAATACTGGTGGTCAAGGATACTATACGACAGCAGCCGCTATTTTTGCCAATGGCAGTGATACGACCATCGATATGGGTCAGCATCATCTGAGCGCAGGTCTGACCGTCAATAATACAACTCCTAAAAGAGCAGCAGCGTTAGGCGTGTATTCCGGAAAGATCACGATCAAAAACACGGCAGGTATCGATTTTTCGGTGACAAATCCCTATGCGGATGATATCGATGGATATGGGATTTATATCAAACCCACCTACTCGGGAAATGGCGATACAGGGCTTGTGATTGAGAATGGGGATGCGGCAACAGATGCTGTCACCTATCACAATACCCAAAACTCTACGGGTATGTATGTGGAAACTGGCGATAAAGCAGCCAGCCTTCAGGTCAAAGGTCGTGTGAATATCGATGTATCAGGCGGCTCTGCAGCGAAAGGCATCGTTGTCAAGGATAACGATTACAATACTGGTGACAAAACCACTGTTTCTATCGGTGGCGGCAAGATCAAGGCATCCGGTTTGGCGGCGGAAGTTTCCTCCGGTGAGCTGGACATCAATGCTGTTTTGAAAGACGGTGTCCTGACAGCAGCGGAAGGACATCGCGATGTTCAGATCGATGGAAATATCGTAGTACAGAAAAACGGGCTACGTATGAATAAACACGGCACCTTGGCACTGGCGCTGAATACCGGGGATTCTTATCTGAATGGTTCCATCACGCAGGGAAGTGGAAGCGGGGACGCGTATGTCCTTATGAGCCAAGGCGCCAGCTGGAAGAGCGGCAGCTCGGGGAGCAGCCTGCAGTCTTTTGCGGGCGGTGGCACTGAGGCGGAGACAGGCTATATTTTCCGCAATGCAGGTGGAAACCTGAATCTTGGGAAGTATAGCGGATTCACGACAGTCTTCTATGATCACAGCGGAGACGGTACAGATGCGTCCTCGTACGTGGGCGGAGATACTGTCATTACCAGTGCCGCCAAAGGCTCAGGCATTACTCTTCTGACCCACCAGGTGGATGCGGATAATAAGGATAACCTCGCCAAAGCGCTGAATGCTTTGGCGTCCAAGCTGGTTTACAGTGCGTACACGGGTGGCGAAAACAATCTGGCAGGCAAAGTGGGTGTGGCAGCAGGTCTCACTGCGTCTTCCATGACACTCGCGTTGGAAGACATCACGTTTACCGATGAAGGCCGCGGTTCGTATGAAAAGAATCCGCAGACAGTAACCGAGTTTACCACAACGATCACCGGTGTGGCGGCATCCGATACTGCGTATGCAGATGGAGGCGTTCTGGTGGATGGCAGCTACCAGTTTAAAAAAGACAGCACGATCACGACGACGAATCAGCACGGCTCTAATATGAACCAGGCAACAACCATCGATGCAACGGGCAAGACGCTGACTTTTAATACCAATAGTACTGACAATAGTGCTAAACCCCCGACTATTCATGCCATCGGTGCCAATACCACTGACGGCGTAACTATTACTGCTGATAAGCTGGTACTCAACGCCAACAGCACTAAAGGTCGCATTGAAGGCATCAGCGTAGGTAGTGAGGGTCAGCAGAATAAGGATAACCCGATGAAGCTGACCATCAACGGCGATACTGAAATGAACGTTCAAGGGGTTGGCTACACCATAGGTCTTTTTGCGGCAGGCAATGCAGATGTCACCTTAAATGGCAACGTGAAAGCTATGGGTGATGCAGAGCATAAATGGGGATTAAGTGCAAGCAAGGGTGCATTTGGCTACTACGGCTGCTCTTTGGTATACAGCGGCAGCAACTACAAAGTGCAGATGGGACCGAAAATCACCATCAATGGTGATGTCAATGCTAAGATCGACGGTAACGGCCTGTTTGCAAACGGCGGTTCTGCAAAGCTTACGATCAATGGCGGAGGCAACATCGAGATCAATAAGGACAACACCCATAACTACTATGCGCTTTTGGCAGAATCTGGTACCACCAGTTTGAACGTCAATCTGGATGATAACTATCAGGCAACCAGCGCTAGAGATAACAAACTGGTGCTGAAAGGTAATGTCACAGCATCAACGGGTGCCGTGAACCCCAACGAACCGGAACAGTACACTTACGTCAATCTGGGACTGGCAACGGCAGACTCTGAATGGACCGGTGTGGCATACAACAAGTTTGGTGATGCAGGTAAAAATTCAGGCAGCAAGACCTTCTACGGCGCGATCAACGTATTCCTGCAGAACGGAGCTACCTGGAACAATGAAGAATGGGGCGAAGTAGAAAAGAACGCATGGGGTGCGGAAGCGTATAATGGAAGCCACCTGGCAAAACTCATTGGCGGCAGCGATGCAGCACACGCAGGCAACATCTTCCAGAAAGATGAAAATGACCTGACCATCGACAACTACAGCGGCTATGCGAATATCTACTACGCGCATGAAGGAAATGGCGAAACAGCTGATGACTACGCAGCAGGTGACACCATCATCAAGAAGGCTGCTGCTGGATCCCAGATTTCCCTCATCACTGGGAATAACGATGTGGCGATAGGCAATAAGGAAAGCGTTCTGCGTGTCCTGAATGCACTGGCTGGCAAGCTGACCTACAGCGCGTATGCAAGCGGTGAGAAGAACCTGACCGGCTATGTGAAGATCGCAGAAGGCTTGACGGCATCCAGTAATGCACTGAAAACGGGATACATTGCTTTTGATGAAAATGGCAAAGGCACCTGTGGCAAGCTGCTGGAAAAGACTGCTTTCACCACGACGCTGACAGGCAATAGCAAAGAGGATAGTGAGTATGAAGATAATATCGCTACCGATGGCAGCTACACATTTACCAAAGACTCTGCCATCAGCATTCCGGAAGTCTCTAAAGGGGATGCCAAAGCTATCTACGTTAAAAAAGATCTCACCATCAATGCCAAAGGTGTCGATCTGAACTTGACTGCATCGGCAAAAGGGAATGCATCTGCCTATGGATTCTTCCAAGATGTAGGGAATGATGAGACTGGTACAGCGAAGTCTGCCACCGTTACTGTTGGAACATTGAAAACGAACGTTTCTGGAGAAGCCGCTGCTTACAGCGGTCATCTTTCCTCCATCTACCTCAATGGCGGAAAGGTAGGCACGCGCAGCCAGCTGACCATCGATGGGAATGTGGATGTAACGACGAAAAATACGAACGGCGAAGCGATCGGCGTATGTGCTCGTGGGGATGCCGATCTGACTATCAATGGAAATGTCAAAGCCAATGTGAATGGTCGGCAGACGACAACGTATTATGGGGTATCCGGTGTATATGCGACGGCTCCTTATGGAGGCGGTAAGCATGGCGGCCAGATCATCATCAACGGAGATGTCGATCTGAGCGGCAAAGGCAATGGGCTCTTCACCAATATCGGGGATGCCCGCATCACGGTCAATGGCGGTGGCAAGATCGTCGTAGATAAAGAAACCAATACGGAAGGCTACTGCGCGATTCGTGCCGAAGATGGCCGCGTCAATATGAATATGAAGCTGGATGCCAAGGGAGATGCCACCGAAAGTGCTGGACACAAAGTCAATATCCAGGGCAATGTGGCAGCTACCGCAGGTGCCATCAATGGCCAGGTTTATCCGGAAGGCATGCTGACACAGGTGAACTTAGGTCTGGATACAGCAGATTCTACACTGGAAGGTCTCGTCTATGATGATTTCGGTGATGGAAGAAAGAACGGAGGAACCACCGTATTCCATGGAGAGGCCAATCTGTGGCTTTCGAATGGCGCATCCTGGACAAATCATGAATATGGAACGGCTGTCGCTAGTTACTATGGACAGCTAATGGGAGGCAGTGTCGTCTCGAATTTCCATGGAGGCAAGGATGAGGCATCTACCGGGTATATCCTGCAGGATGATATCAATGATCTGACGTTCAAAACATATAATGGCTACAGTACCATTTTCTATGCACATTCCGGGGATGGGACAGGCGAAGATGCCTATGAAGACTATGGCGATGTCGTCATCAAGCAGGCAGCAGCCGGCTCTCACGTGACACTGGTGACCGATAATACGGGAATCGATACGGCAAAACGCGACGTCCTCGATAAAGCGCTGAATGAACTGGCGAAAAAGCTGGTGTACAGTGCATATGTACAGGAAGAGACCAATCTGAGCGGCAAGGTAGAAATCGCTTCGGGTCTGACCGCTTCTTCGATGGGAAAGGTTTTCAAGTCCGGCGATATCTCTTTCAATAAAGAAGATGGCCGTGGTTTCTATGATATCTCGAATGTACAGCTGAAGACAGACTTCACGACGGCGATCACCGGGAATCTGACTGGCGACACAGAGTATAATGATGCTTATGTGACGACGAATGATGCTTACTCTTTTACGAAAGACAGCACGATCACGACGACAGGTGCAGCGATCCTTGCGAAGAAGGATCTGACGGTGACGTCGGGCAAGGCACTTGCTCTTCACGCGTCGGCTGCCAGCGGAAGCGTTGCAGGGATTTCGCAGGAAACAGACGCAGCAGGAAAGGTCAGCATTACCGCATCCAAGCTGACGATCAATGCATCGACCACGGATGATTGGGGAGCGGCAAATGGTGTATCCGTCAAGAGAAATACTGAAAACGCCCAAAATGAACTGTCCGTTAAAGGTGATATGGATATCCATGCGGTCAACAAAAAGGAGAAGGCTGGCTCTGCTAATGGGATCTATGCGGAAGGGAACAGCAAGATCACCATCAATGGCAATGTGAAAACGTTGGCAGAAGGTGCAGGCAGCGAATGGGGATACACCTATGTCAATGGCATTTATGCGAAAGGCACTGCGCCTTCGACGTATTATAAGCGCGCAGGAGCCGCTGCTGAAGTAGTCGTTAATGGTAACGTAGACATCAGCGGCAATGGCAACGGACTTCTGGCTTCTCTGAGTGATTCCACAGTAACAGTCAATGGCGGCGGAAAGATTTCTGTCAACAAGGACAATAAACTGGGATCGGCGGCTATCCGTGCAGAAGAAGGCACGGTCAACATGAATGTCAAGCTGGATGAGAGCGGCAATGCCACCTCTACTGCTGGACATGATGTGCAGATCGAGGGCAACGTGGCAGCTACCGTAGGAAGCGCCGTAAGTGCATCTGACACCAAGGGGCTTGTGACAAAGGTTAACCTGGGACTGGATACCGCTTCCTCCACACTGACAGGCGCTATTTACAATGCATTCGGCACAGAAGGAACAAATAAGAATGCTTATGGAAATACGCTTAATGCTACCTTCAAAGGGGAGACGAATCTCTGGCTGTCCAATGGAGCCGTATGGAACAATGAACTGCATGGTAATGTAGAAAATGTTCCTAATTGGAAAAATGGTTATCAATTCACCGGCAGTCTCGTAAGCAATCTCCACGGCGGCGAGAGCGAAGAGAAAGCGGGCAACATCTTCCAGAAGGATGCTAACAGCCTGACCATCGACAACTACAGCGGCAACACCAACATCTTCTACGCACATACCGGCAACGGTGAAGCAGCTGAAAACTACGCAGCAGGAGACACTGTTATCAAGCATGCAGCAGAAGGCTCTGTAGTATCCATGATTACCGACAACACCGGCGTCAGCATGGATAGCGAGGACAGCGTAGCTAATGTGCTGAACGCACTGGCAGGCAAGCTGACCTACAGTAGCTTTGTAACCGGTGAGAAGAACCTGACCGGTTATGTGAAGATTGCCGACGGCCTGACCGCAAGCAGCGCAGCATTGAAGACTAAAAATATTACCTTCAATAGTGAGAATGGTAAGGGTGGCTACGTAAAACCGGAAAAACCTGTACAGACTGAGTTCACAACCCAAATCCAGGGATTTGCTGCAAGAGACACTGAATATATCAACGCAGGTATTACTACCGGTGACCAGAAATATACCTTTAAGAAGGACAGCTCTATTACCGTAGGCAATAAAGATGCCATCCTTGGCGTAGCTGAAATTCCTGCTGATTGGGAAACAACCTTCGAAAAAACCTTTAAAGGTGTAACTGTAGACGCAGGCGAAAATACGCTGACGCTGAAGACGAACCAAAGGGCAATCTATGCCAACGGTAACAGCAAGCCGAATATTACCAGCAATATTACCGCAGGCAAGCTGCTGATTACGGCTAACGAAACCAGTGCTTATAGAGATGCGGCCTTTGCCGTAGCAACTGGCGGCGCAACCCTGAATATCAATGCAGATATTGAAGGCACTGTTTATGGTACAAATAGTGCATCCTATGGTCTGTATGCTGAAAAGGGCTCTAAACTGACTGTTAACGGCGACATTACAGCAGTTAAGGGAAATGGCTATGGTATTGATGGCAAAACTGTCAGCAAGAACTATGGTATCCGTGTAAATGACGGTACTATTACAGTTAACGGCGGCGTGAACATGACTGTCAACGGCAAGGTAATTGCAGCTGATAAGGGCACTGTTAACGTGAACATGAATGCAGACCTGAACGGCGCAGCAGATAATACTGTAATTCTGCAAGGCGATGTGACTGCTTCCAATGGTACTGTAAACCTGGGCCTGAACACTGGCACCTCCAAGCTGACAGGTGCAGTAAGCGGCAATGTAAACCTGTATTTGGCAAACGGCGCAAGCTGGGATAACACTGGCGCAGCAAGCAGCGTAGCTAAATTGGCAGGCGGTGCAAGCAAAGCAGGCAATATCTTTGCTAACAGCACTAATACCATGACTATCGATAACTACAGCGGCAACACCAACATCTTCTATGCACACACTGGCAACGGCGAAGCAGCTAGTGACTACGCAGCAGGCGACACCATCATCAGAAGTGCAGCAGAAGGCTCTGTAGTATCCATGATTACCGACAACAGCGGTATTGCAATGGACAACAAGGACAGCGTAGCCAACGTACTGAACGCACTGGCAGGCAAGCTGACATACAGCAACTTTGTAAACGGTGAGAAGAACCTGACCGGTTACGTAAAGATTGCTGATGGCCTGACTGCAAGCAGTGTAGCAATGCAGACCGGCAACATCGCTTTCAGCGATACAGATGGCAAAGGCAGTCTGGCAGAAGGGACAGTCAAACCTGGTGTCACTCCGGCACCGAATCCACAGCCTGGGACAGGTACCGAATCACCCAAGATCCAAGAAGGTGAATACGAGACCTTCGTCATGAAGGGCGCAAGGAGCGCTGTCACCACCTCCTTCCACAGCTGGCGTGACAACATGCAGGACACCTACACCGGAGCAGACCTCGCTGATGAAGACGGCATCTTTGCCAAAGCTCTTGGCGGCAAGACCTCCTCGGACGTCAGCGGACTGAAAGACAGCAACAGCTACTGGGGCGCACAGATCGGCTACGACAAAGCCCTCGCAAATGGCTGGCACACCGGCGTCGCCTTCGACTACCGTGATGGCGACAGCGACTACCTCCTGGGCGGCAAAGGCGACAACAAACTCTACAGCTTCGGCGTCTACGGCGTGAAGAAGATGGAAGACGGCAGCTACTTCAGAGTGGCAGCCAAAGCCGGCCGTGTAGAAAACGAATACGACGTCTATACCGAACTCAGGAACAAGCTGCATGCAGACTACAAAGCCAATGCCTATGGCCTCACCGCAGAATACGGGAAGACCTTCGGCAGCGAGATGAGCTACATCACCCCGAAAGTACAGCTCACCTGGTCCCGTGTAGGAAGCAAGGACTACACCGGCAGCGCAAACAATGGCGCGACCATGAACATCTATCAGGACAGCTACGACAGCCTTGTCGGCCGCCTCGGCTTCGAAGCGGGCATGAAGAAAGCCCATGGCAGCCTTCATGCAGGACTCTACCTGGCGCATGAATTCAATGGAGACATCGACACCCGCTACTTTGCCAAAGACGGCGGATGGAAATCCACCTCCTTTGACGGAGA
>ERZ1106978.517-NODE-517-length-27420-cov-3.945478_pt1 | contig 27420 bp, 18 predicted proteins | sample MGYA00403689_ERZ1106978 | MGnify/ENA primary metagenome ERZ1106978 (study PRJEB35170, sample SAMEA104062434) | human gut metagenome | biome: human gut; feature: human-associated habitat; material: faeces | place: Denmark | collected 2012-08-02 ...
TGGAATTGTCATAAAGTATCTGATAATTCTCTTATCTGTAACAGTAACCGGACCACCATTCGCAATCTGACGCTTAAATAATGGAATAACTGATCCTGCGCTACCTAGTACATTTCCAAATCGTGTAGCACTGTATTTCACTTTTCCGTGTGTACTTGCACTCTGCACAATCATTTCACACATTCTCTTTGTAGCACCCATAACGTTAGTAGGGTTAACTGCTTTATCTGTAGATACCATCATAAAGCGTTCTGTTCCAAACTTTTCACAAAGCTCTACTAGATTCTGTGTACCGAATACATTATTGTAAATAGCTTCCACACAGTTATGTTCCATTAACGGAACATGTTTATGAGCAGCTGCATTAATAATTATCTGAGGATGGTATTTCTCAAATACTTTCTCAAGAGCTTTCCTATTTGTGATAGAACAAATTTCGATCTGCAGATCAAGACAATCTCCGTATGCGATCTTTAACTCCTGTTGAACATCATATGCACCATTTTCATAAATATCCAAAATGATAATCTTCCTTGGATTCATCTTTGCCAGTTGTCTGCAAAGTTCTGAACCAATGGAACCACCACCACCAGTGATAAGTATAACTTTGTCTTTATAGTAAGCATTTGTTCTTTCATCAGAAACCACTAATTGTTTTCTAAACAAAAGTTCCTCAATATCAAATTCTCGAAGATGCCTCTTTCCTCCTGCGGTATACATAGTCGGATAATCATAAACCTTTAACTTATATCCTGCATTTTTGTAATATTCATAAAGCGCCTTTTTCTTGTCTGCATCCATTGATGGTATTGCAAAAATAATCTCCTGTACTTCAAATTCACCCAATCTGTTAAATGTTGCCTCATTCTCTGACCAAACTGGGATTCCATGAATTTCACGACCAACCTTTTCTTTGCTAATATCTATAAAACATCTCGGAATATATGCTGTTTCCTCATTATTTAGGAGTTCCTCTGCCAAACTTACACCAACACGTCCTGCACCAATAATTGCAACTTTGATTTTCTGAACTTCTTTTTCATTTCCCGCTTCTATACCAGAAAACATATGTAATAACGCGGAAAGAATTTTTCCTTTTGTAGTTTCCCTATTTCCGCACTTATATGCATAGCGATACATCATACGAAGTGCTAATGCCCCAAGAAGGTTCAGACTAACAATCGAAAGCATTCTAGCAAATGAAATTTTATGAATTGGAAGTAATAATTCCAAACACAGATAGGCTACAAAAGCAATAGAATCGGTAAACAGCAACCGGATATAGCATTGTATTCCACCATATCTCCATACCTGACCATATACTTTACCAATAAGACGTGCTGCAAAAATACACAGTACCGAAAGGCATACTTGTTGAAGTATTCCAATAGTTGATAACTTATCCATTCCTCCATACAGTAATAACAGTATTGCTGCTACCACCGCATACATAATCAAATCATACCCGATAAGCATCCACCTGACATTAGATGTGCTGCTATGCTTTGTACGACTCATATTCATATTATTCTCATTTGCTCTATTCATTGTTTTCCCCATGAAAATCGGATGGGTTCATCCTTTCATATTTTTTCTATTTTGTGGTTTACTCCTTTTCAAGCGGTGTAAATATTTTTTGCTCTGTTTCAATTCTTATTTCAAGTATACTTGTTGATTTCACAAGTATTATGGATTTTAACGCACGGCCATATTTTGAAAAAACATCCGATTATTCCAATAGAAATTTTTCTAACACAACAACTAGCCTGTGAATGTTCTTTTTCTAAGAGCATCCGCGGGCTAGTTCAAATCTCCTTATCATAAATTTTCAGCTTACAGTGTGATTCCAAATAAGCATCCAAGAAACCATTCAATTTTTCATATTCTCGCCGCTCACCCGACACAACCATACAGAAAAAATCATCATACCTAGATTCAACTAAATCAGCGAAACTCTTGTATAATCAAGGTTTTAAGCTCAAAACGAAGTCAAATATCCTCTTTATGTATTTCGCATACATTACTCAAAACAACTCCTGATAACCCGAATAATTCTCTCCTGCTGTTCCTCAGTCATCTTATTATCGCTAGGCAGGCAAGCACCTCTGTCAAAGATATCAGCGCCTACATCTTCTGCACCGCCTGCAATATAAGCATTTGTGCGGCATCTGATACTGCCGTTGCGACCAACGCACTCGTGCATTCTGTACATAGGCTGCATGTGCATTGGCTTCCATATTGGTCTTCCCTCTGCATTTATGCTCGCAATCGCTTCCAAAATTTCAGTAGGACAAGTCTTGCCGGCTTCTTTGATGTACAAAGCCTCGCTGTCATTTCTGACCTGCTTGCACATTGCGTCTTTATCTATGATAAGTGCAGACAGCCAATAATTCGGCTCTGTACCCTCAACGATAGGATTCATTTTAACAGGAAGCCCTTTAAGGCCCTCTTTGTATCTCTCGTATATTGATTTTTTCTGTGCAATATGCTCCTCAAGATGCGGATACTGACCACGAACGACTCCTGCAATAACATTCGACATACGATAGTTGTACCCGACCTCTTCATGCTGATACCATGCCGCATTCTCACGAGCCTGCGTTGACCACTTACGAGCCCTGTTTGCATCTTCAAGGCTGTTCGTCAGCAAACATCCGCCGCTAGAACCTGTTATTATCTTATTGCCATTGTAGCTTACAGCACTGTAATCGCCAAAGCTTCCACACTGTCTGCCGTCAATTGTAGCACCCATAGCTTCAGCAGCGTCCTCGATCAAAAGCGCACCATGCTTCTCGCATATCTTCTTTATCTCGTCCATTCTTCCAGGAAAACCGTATAACTCAGCGCTTACTACCAGCTTGACTTCAGGATACATCTCAAAAGCCTTTTCAAGCGCCACAGGATCCATGTTCCAAGTATCTCTGTCAGTGTCGATAAAAACAGGGATACCGCCCTCGTAAACAACTGGGTTGAGAGTAGCGTCAAAGGTCATGTCACTGCAAAAAACTCTTCTGCCCTCAAGAGCGCCATGAGATATAGCAGGCTTGCCATAAAGCCTCTCGCCAGCAAGCTTACAGCACAAGTGAAGCGCAGCCGTGCAGCATGAAAGACCAACAGCATACTTGACTTCAGACTTCTCCGCCGCTATCTTCTCGACCTCATTTATATTCTTACCGACTGTAGACATCCAGTTGGTATTATAAGCCTCAGTAACATATTCAAGCTCCTCACCATGCATTGTAGGTGACGCAAGCCATACTTTTTGTTTAAAGGGTTCTATTTTTTTCATTATTTTTCCCTCTTCCATATTTACTTCATATAAGTAACAATAATTACACTTGTTCACGTTAATAATTTTATCACAAAATTTTAATCTAGTCAAGTATTTGCCCCATACTTATGTATATTTTTTCAAGAATCGTACATTTTCAGTGTAATATACAATGCTAACCATTTACAAAAAGCTCAGTTTGTGCAATTTTATACTAAGCTGAAAGCTATAATTTTCTTCGTTTAAAATTGTTAAATCATGAAACGTTTTGAAAAATATTTTTACCACAAGATTTTTTATACAGACAAAAGCTGACTTGATTTTTATCTGCATTTTACACGGCTTTTATTGATTATCAGGCAAAACCAGCATATAATCATAATAGTAATTATGGCGAAGCATGAGAAATATGATTGGAGCGGTGTTTATGATAGTAAAAATTTTCTGTGCGGTTTTGGTAGCCCTTGGAGTGAGCGTTGCAATTGTTCTAGGCGGTCTGATAATTTTGGCTTCTTGTGTTAGTGGCAGAAAAAAGCCCGCTGGTGACAATACCGCTGATGATGAAGATACCTTTATGTACACAAATTATATGCAGGGATTTTACCTATAACTTTTTCTACCCTGCCAAGCTTTTCATATAGTATAATAAAGCGGAGAGTGCTTTGCCCATAAGCATTCTCCACTTTTTGTATACCATTTTTTATTCTATCACTCGACCCCCAAAAAACTATTGACACAGCCCGAAACTTGTGCTATACTCTCAACAAAATCAAATGACACTACACGCAGAAAGGGCGTTTTATAATGACTGAAAAAGAAAAAATGCTTGCGGGCAAGATATATGACTCCTCCGACAAGGAGCTTGCAGAATTGAGGACAAAGGCTCACAAGCTTTCACAGCAGTACAGCAGTTTGTATGAAGATGATGAGAGAAGAAAAGCTATCCTTGACGAGCTTCTTCCCGACCATGGCGAGGGATTTTTTCTCCAAGGCCCTGTGTATTTTGACTATGGCGTTTTCACAAAGTTCGGCTCAGGCTGCTATGCAAACTTCAATCTGACAGTGCTTGACACCTGCCCTGTGACGATTGGCGACAACGTGTTTTTCGGTCCCAACTGCACCATTGCCACACCTGTTCACCCATTCAGATGGCAGGAGCGTAACATGAAGAAAAAGTCTGACGGCACTGTTTATGATGATGAATACGGCAAGCCTATCACCATACACTCCAACTGCTGGATAGCGAGCAATGTTGTCATCACAGGCGGAGTTACCATAGGCGAGGGCTGTGTTATCGGTGCAGGAAGCGTTGTCACCCGTGACATACCGCCAAATTCTCTTGCGGCAGGAAATCCATGCAGAGTTATCCGTGAGATAACGGAGGAGGATTCTATCAAGTACAAAGCAGAACTTTTCTAGGCACAAAAAAATACCCCTGACCAGAAAATGATCAGGGGCATTTTTATCGTCTGTCGGATCATTGAGTATAGACCCATTTTTTATCGGACCACGCTCCGTTATAAGTCTTTCCGCCTTTGACAGTGTAGCTTCTTACACGGACGTAATACTTTTGATATCTCGCAAGCCCAGAAACTGTCTTTTTATCGGTGCGGTTGTTTGTTACCTTTACGCTTTTTGCTCCCTTAAAGTCGGAACGCTGTGAGTATGATATTTCATATCCCGTGGCAGAGCCTTTCTGTGCATAGTCTATAAAGAAACCTGCATATGTACCGTAAAGCTTCTGTATCACCTGCTTTGCAGGATAGATAGCAAAGCTTTTGGTGATAACTCCGCCGTAAATGCCCTTGCCTGTGATAGTCACCTTTGCGGTGCCGACCTTTGTGTTTGCAGAATATTTCACAGTATAGTCTGTGCCGTTTTTAAGGGTCTTTGAGCCGTATTTTACTGTGATCTTCTGCGTTATCGCCTTGCCGGTAAAGCTTTTTGAAGAAATACCGCTGACCTTTGCGTTTGCAAAATTAGTCTTTGCCGTCACAATGCTTTTAGCGTCTGACCAATTGCCGTAATAGGTCTTTCCGCCCTTGACAGTATAAGAGCGAACTCTTACATAATATGTCTTTGAAGCCCCTAATCCAAGTACCGTCATCTTATCCGTCTTGTTGGTGGTGGATCTGTATGTAGAAGCATTTGAAAAATCAGATCTTGTGCCATACTGGACCTCATAGCCTGTTGCAGATCCTTTCTGCACAAAATCCACAAAAAAGCCCTTGTATCTTGTTTCAAGCACCTGTATCTGCTGTTTTGCAGGATTTATAACAAAGGAAACGGTCTGCTTGCCCTTATAATTGCCGTAAAATTCAACTGTTATCTTGCCCGTGCCAACGTTCACGTTTGAGAAATACATCACCATATAATCAATATAACGCTCTAGGGTCTTATTGCCGTCCTTTATAAGCACATCAGGTGTTATCTCCTTGCCGGTGAACGACAGCGGTGTAGCATAATAAAGCTTGACCTTGGAAGCGTCCTTTGGCTGGATAGTAAAGCTTTTTGCAACAGAGCCTCTGTATTCGCCTTTTCCAACAAAGGTCATTTTTGCAGGTCCTGCGTTAAGATTGGTCTTATAATAAACAGTGTAATCCACGCCCTCTTTAAGCTCTTTGCCCTCATAGGTGAGCGTTACGTCAGGCTGTTCAATATTTTTTCCTGTGTATGTGAAGCTGTTCTTGAAGCCTGATATCTCGCAGTCTGCAATAAGCTTGCTGTCAGAATACTCCGCTGTGACAGTCATATCCTCTGTGACGTTTTTATAGTCCTTATCCCAGCCTGTAAAACGCAAACCCTTTATAGCAGGGGCTTTCGGAGCTTTTGCAGACTTACCATATTCCACTGTCTGCTGACTTATCACCTTGCCGTCCTTATCCACAAACGTAACGTTATATGTATAAGGCTTCCATGCGGCATAAAGGGTCTTTGCACCGCCTGAATATGAGATGCTTTCTATTCTTTCACCTGAAAGTGCAGCGTTATCATACCAGCCTGCAAAGTCTGCACCCTCTTTTGTCGGCTCGGAAAGCGTCACGCTTTCGCCTTTGCTGAGGTATTCTGGATTGCCTGTGCTGTTCGTGCCGCCATTTAAAACATAGTCGACAGTAACAAATTTTGCTTCAACAAGCTTTGCCTTTACTGTGCTGTCAGCAGTATAAACTGTGTTCGCATCGACAGCAATTCCGTTCTTGTACCATTTAAGAGCATAACCGCTTTGCACTTTGACAGCAGGATATTTCACCTTGCCGTCTTTATCAGTGCAGGCATAATGCTTGCTGTCAGGGGCTTCAAATGTTATCTTGTGGGAAGCCTGCTCCCCTGGACGAGTTAGCCTTGCTTTGCCGCCTGCCATTGTCCACCTGCCGCTGTCTGTCTGCTTTCCGCCAACGGTATTCAGCGAATAGGCTGCGGAGCTTGTAACGTTAGACAAAGCCGTTTTCTTTACCTTGCTGTCAGAAAAGTTGCCGTTATACCAGCAACCGGCATATTGCTGTCCATAATAAAAAGCGTCATTATCGATACTGCCCACCATAGCTTTAGCATTTGAACTGCTTGACTTTGCAAGGTCTGAAGCGCACTCTGTCAGGGTCAGACCACCTGCTTTGCCCATGATTCCGCCTGCCGAGCTTGTACCCTTGACAGTTCCGCTGAACGTACAGCGTTGGATAGATACCGCATCAAATTCACCAACGACCCCGCCTGCGTACTTACCGCTGACAGTTATTTTCTCAGCACTGAGATCTCTTATCTGCGCTCTGTCCTCAGCATAGCCGAACAGACCTGCATAAGAATTGTTTTGGATAACAGCGTTTGTCAGAACGTGTCCGTTTCCGTCAAAATATCCGCAAAAAGGCTTTGAAGCCGTTCCTACTGCCGATATCTTTGCACCACCGAAGTCGATGTCTTTTTCAAGCACAACACGCTTTCCTGCAAAGCTTTCACCGCCTGATACACGCTTTGCGAAGTTTTTCCAATCCGTCGCTGTCTTTATAACAAGGCTTTGTTCCTTTATCTCTTTCGCCTTTGCCTTTATAAGAAGCTTGGCATTGGTGATATCGTTCTTTGAAGCGTTTTCATCTGCAATAACTTTCTTGCCGTTGTTGACCTCACGCTCATAACCGCTCTGCTTTTCATACTTTGCCACAAGTGTTTCAAGCTCGCTTTTATCAGACTTATCTATATCATCGGTATAGGCAAATATTATAGGCTGACCAGTATAAGCGTCCTTGTCGGTAACGTCGGTCCAACTGTCGCCGTCATTGGAAATATACGCCTGACCAGGCTTCATGACCCCGTCTGAATAGCCATAAACGGTCACATAACCTGAGCCGTCATCCCCGCTGAATGTCATCACGACAGAATATCTTTCACCCTCGTCAAGCTCAACATCAGGGATATCCACGGTATAGAATCCGTCGCTCTGCACCTTTCCGCTGACCTCACATTCAAGTATCCCCACAGGAGTGCTGTCTGAAACAGAAGTGTAGACCTGCACGGTGTAGTCAGACTTTCCAGTGTAGCCAAGATACATAAAGCCCACTTTGTCAAGAAGCTCGTCTTTTTTTGCTGTAAAAACATCAGCACCGCTCATTTTGTTTTCATTGCTAACATAAAATATAGAATTATCCTTATTAGCAGGATAATGGTAATTATTATCACAGCTTTCAGTGAGGTCGAACGCCACCCAATCGGTCATTTCTGCCTCTTCATAGGATATCCAGTAATAACCGTCCGTGCCACTGGATACTCCCCAAGAGCCTTTCACAAGCCATGCCCCGTTTTTCTTTGGCTGATAGCCTGCAAGGAAATTTGACTTGCTGTAATTATCGTCCCAGCCCACTACGCTTACGGCATGATTTATTCCACTATATTTTGTAGTTTCCGGATCGTAATAGCTTTTGTTATCAAAGGTCATATACAGGTCGTCTGCATAATAGCTCACCATTACTCCGCCAAGCTCTTTTATCTTGTTTTTAATGGCGTTTCGTCCGCCTGTGATAGTGGAAGCGTAATTAAGCTGATATTCGCAAACGCCCTTTTTCTCCTCAGATACGATAGTGGCTTCCGTTCCGTCGGACACGAAAGGCTCATATTCATCATAGCAAAGTCCTCTATGAGCCGCCATTGCAAGGGACGAATCCATCCACGTTCCGCCGCAATCCCATATTGACTCGTCAAATCCGCCGTTAGCATATGTAGAGAGGACAAGGCTCGGCACAGAAAACTGCACGTTTTGATTTTCAAGCCCCTTTTGAATAAGATTGCTCTCAGTGCAGGAAAGTGCCGCAAACGCCCAGCAAGTGCCTGTCTGGAACTGGTTTTTGATAGTCGTCAGAGTATTCTTAGATCTGGGGTCATATTTCGCAGGCAGCGATGCCGTTGCCTTCTGTGCATAAGCTGAAGCCCCGTCGTCCGTATCGGCCAAATCTTCATCAGCGATCTCCGATTTTTCCAGACCTTCCTTTTCGTAGCCATAACCATTATCAGTAAAAATTATCCTGCCCATCTTGAATTTCGGGCTGTCATTATCTCCGCCATGCTCCATATCCGCAAATGCTGCGCAAGGAAACTGCACTGACAATATCGCCGCCGTCAAAATTGCGGCACATTTATAGATCACCTTCATAAAGATCTCCTTTCTGCTTTTCTGTTATTTAGTTGCACAAAGTTTCTTTTGGTTACTATTTTAATGATTACTTTTTTATCTCTTTCTCCCCACTGAGATAATATTTTTCTTAGTAAGCACAAGTAGCACAATGCCAAGCAAAAGTATCAGCGGCCAAGTAAGATACGGTCTTTTATCATTATCAATATCGGTCACGACCTTATCAGGCTCACCGTTTTTATCAGTGTTGTAATACACGTTAACTTTTTCGTTCTGACTCACATAATATGTGCCTGTGAAGATCTCTCTTGTGTACTCCTTGCCGCCAACATCAAAAGCGACAGTTATGTAATATGTTTCAGCTTTGTTGCTTGCCTTTTTGTTATGTCCCCAAGTTTTTAACTCATGGTCTATCCACTTCACATAGCCTGTGGTTTTCTCAGCACTTGACATGAAAACCCTGTTTGAAACATACTTGCTGAGGTTATAGATAGTAGAGAAACCACCCATAAGAATAAAAACGATACTCAGAGCGATAAGCCCTGCATTTTGCTTTTTCATTTGATATACCCCCTGAACAGAAATGTTGTGTTAATATGAATTTATTATATCATATGAGAACATGGAAAGTCAATAAGCCTATCCCATCTTTCCATAAGTCTTATGGACATATTTATTAGTACGGTTTTGATCGTTGAGGTAAGCCGCTATTTTCTTTCTGCTGTAAGGACTTTTTTTATAAGATCATGTTGAAACTTTATTTTCTTCATTTTTTGAACAATTCTTGACTTTGTTGCAAATCTGTGTTATACTAATCATAAACGAACGGTCGGTACGCATAAAAGGAGCGAAGCAACATGAAAACAACTGAGCAACAGCACAATGAGCGGAAACGTGAACTAATGGAAAAGTGCTTCGAGTGCTATGCGGAAAACGGGCTCACAGGCACAGGAATTAAAGTACTGGCCGATGCGTGCGGATGCACGAAAGCAAATTTGTATTCGTATTTTAAAAACCTTGATGAACTGATCATTGAGTCAACGGCATACTGTATGGAAAAGGTTGAGGACGACTTTATGGAAATGGCACCCACCGACCCCGAGGATGTTGTCCGTTTTGTGAAGGAGGTCCCGTATTGGACAGCAAAAAAGCACGGAAAAAAATATCGCCTGATGTATCAGATATATACGCACCCGAAGTATATCGAGCACGGCAAGAAATTCTTTGAGGGCGTGAACGAACGCTATACCGAGTACGCCAAGCGGCTGGAGCCAAAGATCGGCATTCCATATACGGTCATCACGCCACTGATCTTTATATTCGTCCGTGCCTGCGTACATTATGCGATGTTTGAGGATGAATATTATCTGAAAACCCAGATGGAGGTCTTAAAGCAGGGGGTCGCCCTGTTTGTGGATAAGTACAAAGCAAACCAAGCATAAGCCTATCGACCGCTGCTCATTTACGGCGTGGGCAGCGGCGCAAAGCTCCGCCGTGATAAACAATTCCGAACGGAGGAAAAAAGATGAAAACAGAAAAAAAAATACTCACAGGTACACTTTTGGCGCTTTGCACCGCTCTTTTGGTGCTTTGCAGCGTGCTTGCAATAGGATGGAGCAAGGCGGCAAAAACAGGCGACGCACTGCCGGAGGTACGAAACAACGGCACGGCGATTCAGTGGAAATACAGCGACGAAGCCGACTGGCACGACCTTGTGGCGCTTACCGAGCTGCGGGGCGCTGACGGAGAAAACGGAAAGAACGGCACAGACGGTAAAGACGGCTCTAATGGTGCCGACGGTAAGAACGGAATAAACGGTACAAACGGAAAAGACGGCATTAACGGTTCCGACGGCAAGGACGGCATTAACGGCGTTGACGGTAAAGACGGAGCCGATGGGAAAAACGGTATCAACGGCACTGACGGCATTAACGCCAAAAGCATAGAGGTGCAGCGAGCTGAAACCCACATACAGTGGCGTTACGAGGGCGATGAGTGGCAGGACCTTGTGGCGATAGCCGACATCACAGGTCCCACCGGGCAGAAAGGTGCAGACGGAGCAAACGGAAAGACACCGGAGTTCCGTGTAAGCGAAAACACCCTGCAGTGGCGCTATGTCGGCGATAAAATATGGCTGAACCTGTACGATCTTTCGGTTTTGAAAGGTCTTGACGGCAAGGATGGTATAAACGGAAAAGACGGAGCCGACGGCAAGGACGGAACAAACGGACAAAACGGCTCTGACGGTGTGGACGGAAACACCCCGTTTATCGGCGAGAACGGCAACTGGTGGATTGGAGAAACCGACACCAGCGTAAAAGCCGCAGGCATTGACGGCACAGACGGCGAAAAGGGAGACAAGGGAGACAAAGGCGACAAGGGAGATAAAGGCGAAAAAGGAGATAAAGGCGACAAGGGCGATGCCGGTCAGAACGGCAACTGCCCGGGGTATTTTCATGCCTCAAACGGCGGCACCGGCGCTTCATTCAATCAGCCGCTTCAGTTGTTTGAAGATTGCAATTCCGGAGGACTTTTTGTATGGGATCGAGCCAATAGAACCGTAACGCTGAAAGCCGGACATACATACAGTATTTCATTCAGCGGTTCGGTCTGCATTTCTCACGACATGGGTGGATGGTACTCGGTAGTATTGAAAGGCAGACAAGGCATTCTTAATGATACATTGATCGAAAGGTATATGAACGATGCAGATAATTCACGAGTGTGGATGCCGTTTGCATTCAACCGCATCTACAATGCCGGCAGTGATATTGTGCTGCAATATGAATTTATCCAGTTGACCCCCGGCACACAGCTGAACGGTGCTGTCTATAATATTACAATCATTGCTCTTGACTGAGCCGATATACACGAAAACAGAGGTAACGGAAAATAAAAAACGAATACTCAGTATCATGCTCACCCTTTGTATGGTTCTTTGCATTGTGTCGACAAGTGTATTTGCCAAGGATAATATGGCAGCGAGTGGGACGGCGGAAGTTTCCACAGCGGCGGAACTGGTTTCAGCAATCAGAGAAGCTTCATACGGAACAGTCAAACTGACGTCAGACATTACCATTTACACCACATTAGTGGTCAACCGCACCGTCACCCTTGATCTCAACGGTTATGTGCTGAAATACGGCAGTAGCAGTGCAGGGCATGTAATCACTGTGTCCAGTGGTATTTTGACAATTGAAAACAGTGACTATACAAAATCGCACAATTTCCAAAATAAGTATAATTTATATGTAAATGATTTTTTTTGAATTTTGCTCCGTTTAAAATCATACTAATTTTAGCTTTTAATTTTTTTCATTCCAAAAACCGCCCCATTTCGTTCTATAAATTACCTCTTATAATCAAATCATGCAGACATATAATATTATTGCAAACCCGAAAAACAAATGAAAAGGAGATACGAAAATGAAAGGTATCACAACTCAGGAAGGCAGAGAAACACTCAACAAGTTCAAGATGGAAGCAGCTAACGAAGTTGGCGTAAACCTCAAGCAGGGCTACAACGGCGATCTTACAGCTCGTGAGGTCGGCTCTGTAGGCGGTCAGATGGTCAAGAAGATGATCGACGCTTACAAGACAACAGGCAACAAGTAATTTCTCCTAAAAGTCCTAAAAACTCCGCCGTGGCATTTCGCTGTGGCGGAGCTTTTTACTTGAAATCAGGCAAAAAAAGTAGTATAATATACACATAGGGTCGGGGTAAAGATCATAGTAAAGAGGGATAAATATGTTGACTAAAAAGATCGCCGCAGGACTTACAGCTTTTGTTATAACAGCTTCTGCCGCACTGCTTCCGCTTCCAGAAAGCATTAACGGCATATTGGGGAACACCGCTATATCAGCTCAGGCTTATTCTGCAAACGGCGCCGTAAAAATGCCGTCAGATTTTCTGACTTTTAACAGCTCCGATCAGGTTTTCGTAAACGTGATTTCTGCCACTAAAAACGGACTATACTATTATACTGTGGAAAACTACAAGAAGCTAATTAAATTCTATAGCTTTTCCAACAACTCCGTGAGAACTGTAGCAACGCTTGGTGACATTATAAATGTATATGCAAATAACTCCAAGATCTATTATATCGAAAGAGATACCAGCACATACAATTCCAGCGTGAAGGGCTCGTCATATTCTTATTACATAAAGACCTTTGACACCAATACGGAAAAGGTGACCAAAAGCGTTAATGTGAGCAAGTATACGCCCAATGGTATTTTAAATTACCCAAACTGTTTTGGCGTTGACGATAACGGCAGGATATATTACTATGTAACAGACAGCAGCGGTGCTGAAAAAGGCGATAATCTATTTCTGCTGGACTCAAACGGAAATAAGCTGTCCTCCTGCAGCACCGAAGTTGCCATAACAAAGTTCTCAGGCTTTGACAGCACAAACGGAAACTTCTATTTTGAAAGAAACGCTGATTACGTTTATTGGGGCTATACTCACAAAATGAACGCCCTTGGCTTTGGAAATATTTCAAATAACAAAATAACCGTGTCTGATAAATCTATCGACTATTTCTATCAGAAATATTACGATTATCATTATGACAACGCACAAATGCTTGGCAACGGCAAGCTTGCGTGGACTTCATCTGCAAGCGGCACTGTAAACATCGTGGACTCTGCCAAATTTCATACATCAACAGATGATACATTATCTCTCTTTGGAAGCGTTTCAAGAACGGAACATGAAAACAAAGGCGATCTCTACAACAGCGTTGGAACAAGAACTGTATACAACGGCGAAAATGACAGCACTATCATGTATGTAAACAACAACACTCTTATGGAGTTCAACAGCGATTTCAAGCAGGTGGCTTCATATAAAACAGCTTATCCTGTTTTCGCTTTGTATTATACGAACGGCACTGTGACAGCCATAGAGCGTGATACTGACGGCAATTTCTACTCAGAGAATATTGCTTGGAAAATGCCTAGCAGTGTTACGATTTCAAATTCTTCTGCCACGCTCAAAATGGGCGACAGCCTTAAACTTTCTGCAAGAAGCAATTCCGATATAGACTACGGCTTCACATGGTCAAGCAGTGATAATTCTGTGGCTTCGGTTACAAAAGACGGCAAGGTGTACGGAAACAAGGCAGGCGTATGCACAATAACGGCTACCACCGACAACAGTGTGAAAGCAAGCTGTACAGTGACAGTTACGCCTATGGATAGCGACACAAAAGGCTCTGCCACTATACTCAGCGGACGTACAACAGACAATGCTTCAGATAACCATTACAACACATGGTCATCGGTCACAAACTCTTATCTTGTACAAAACAGCGACGGAACGCTCACAAGGCTTGAAAACACATCAAGCGGCATTGTGGTAGAAAACTATTCCGCAGACGGCAATAAGCTTATATCACAACGCACTATTTCAAAAGAGCTTAACCTATTTGGTGGCTTTTATTCAGGAAAAGACTATAACTATCTCGTGTTCGGTCAGAACAACACTGCCGAAAGCGACAACAAGGAAGTTGTAAGAGTAGTCAAATACACCAAGAGCTGGAGCAAGGTAAATTCATGCAGTATCTCAGGTGTCAATACAACAAAGCCGTTCTCGGCAGGCTCACTGAGAATGGAAGAAGCGGGTGGAAAGCTTTATGTTTACACCTGCCATGAGATGTATGCTGACAGCGACGGCATAAATCATCAGGCAAATATGCTTTTCACCATTGACGAATCTTCCATGTCCCTGACCGACTCAATGTATGACGTTTCAAATCTTACAGACGGCTATGTTAGCCACTCGTTCAACCAATTCATCAAAGCCGACGAAGGTGGAAAATACATCTACAGAGTTGACCACTCAGAGTCAAGCAACTACATGATGAACGGCTCTTACCTCTCTGTAAACGGCATTACTCTCACAAAATATAAGGCTGACGGAAAATCAACCGCCGTGAACGTTTCTATCCCTGTTAAGTTCGATATGAACAAAAGCAACTACACGGGCGCTTCAATAGGCGGTTTTGAGCTTGGCAGCGGAAACTGTCTGATAGCCTATGCAAAAGACGTTTCAAGCAATTGTAAGACAAGAAATGTTTACATAAGCGTCACAGACGAGCTTTTCAACGGTACACAGAACATTGCCCTCACAAACTACGGCACATCAAGTAAAGTGACCTGCCGCACCCCTCAGCTTATAAAGATAAATGACAATCTGTTCCTTGTTATGTGGGAAGAATACAACAGTTCCACAGGCAAGACCGCCACAAAGACAATGACAGTTGACTCAAACGGCAAAACTGTTACCAAAGCCATTTCTCACTCCTTCGGACTTTCAGATTGTCAACCTATTGTATGCAGTGACGGCATGGTAAAATGGTATGTCACAAATAATTCAGCACCGACCCTTTACAAGCTCTCACCATTTGCACTTGACGATTATCATGAACACAGCTATACAAAAACAGTTCTCAGCAACGCCACCTGCACCACCGCAGGCACAGTAAAATACACCTGCTCATGCGGTGACTCCTACACCGAAACTATCCCAGCCACAGGTCACAAGTCAAGCGGTTGGATAGTCGACAAGGCGGCTTCTATCGGAGTTAAAGGCTCAAAACACAAGGAATGTACTGTCTGCAAGAAAATTCTTGAAACGGCTGAGATCCCTGCACTTTCAAGAATTAGCATTTTAAAGGCAAGCGTGACACTTTCAACTTCGATCTACGCTTATGACGGCAAGGCAAAGAAGCCTGGTGTAACGGTCAAGCTAAACGGCAAAACTTTGAAGAATGGTACAGATTACGCAGTTTCCTATTCAAACAACACCAAGGTAGGCACAGCAAAGGTCACTATCACAGGCAAGGGCAACTACACAGGTTCAGTTTCTAAGACCTACAGTATCAAAAATAACTTCAAGAAAGCCACAGTTTCGGGCATTTCCACAAAGGCTTTCACTGGCAATAACATCACTCAGAGCATTACTGTTAAATGCAATGGCAAAACGCTGAAAAATGGCACTGACTATACAGTTTCCTACTCAAACAACAAGAATATAGGCACTGCCACTGTAAAAATCACAGGAAAAGGCTCTTACACAGGCACTATCACAAAGACGTTCAAGATAAATCCTGCCAAGCAGGAGATACAGAAGCTCACTGCTAAGAGCAAGGCATTCTTTGTGGATTGGGCGCAGAAAGGTTCTGCTACCGGATACGAGATTCAGTATGCTACCAACTCAAAGTTCACAAGTGCAAAGAAAGTTACCATAACAAACAACAAGACCGACAAGACCACTGTTTCAAAGCTTTCAGGCAAAAAGAAATACTACGTTCGTGTTCGTTCATACACAACTGTAAAGGGTACTAAGTATTATGGTGCTTGGTCGGCTTCAAAGAGTGTAACTACTAAGAAGTAATTTTATATGAGAACAGCGTATCGCAGGGGGCTGCGGTACGCTGTTTTATTTTTACTTTGATATTGCAGTTCGAGGCATCAAAAATTATTCTTTTCCTAGTCTTTCAGAAACTTCAAGCACCAATCGTTGGTCTTTTTCCGAAAGTTTCGACCCTGCACCTAATTCCGCCTTACTTTGGGTAGGACGGATTTTTTTGTTCCCAGTGAGATAGAATTGCGTTATGATAAATTTTGAAATCACTCGCCGTGACTGGCATTTTATGTACTCATGCCCCTTGTGCATATGTGCTAAGCCCGCAAGATCGCAATTGTATGTAATGTCGAAAAGGTGCATATAGTCTTGACAAAAGGCTGAACGTCTGTTAAACTTATCCTAAGCAAAGACTGGGGACGACACCCATAGAAAATAACAGCGTCGGAGCTAAACGCAAGCCTGTGTAATGCAGGTGCTAATTTAATATAGCTGTGCAAGGGGGAGATACCCATAGAAAAAAACGTTATTGTTACAGACGTGAACGGAAAACAAATCGGAGCTACCTATCCCAAAAGGGCTAAGGGGCTTGTTAAGAACGGTCGGGCAGAGTATGCAAGCGACTGTGAAAAATGTACTATAAGAATGTTGGATACTCATAAGCCGACCGTGGATGTTACGGAGGTAAACAATATGGGTAAAGTAATAGATTTTGATCCTAGAGATTTTAAGGCAGATAAGTCCTGCGAAAACAATGTCATAGCTAAATATTTTGTGACCGATAAGGACGGCGAAAACGTTATTGCCTATTCTATTGGAAACTGGAATTGGGATTGGACGCAGATATGCTGTGACAAAAAGCTTGAGAAAAATACCGACTATGTTTTCAGATTTGTGATAGTCGGAGGCTATTGCAATACGTGCAATGAAACTTCTCGTTTTGAGATCGTGCCTATGCCAGACGGCAGCTTAACCGATGAAGCTTACGAAGACAGATACACCTACGATCTGGCTCAGAACAGATATAAGCCTGTTTTATGCAAAAAGACCGACGAGGGTATGCTGAGGCTTTTTGAGATACCTTTCAGCACCTTTGATTGCGAAGATTTCAGGTTTGTATTCATTGCTATGCACGCTGTTGCAACGCTTTATGCGCCAAAAGAGTTTTCAGCTTATGCAGACCTTGAGGATACGAATTTTGACCAGCTTCGTGAGGAGATCAACAGCAAAAACAGCGAGGATAATTCCGCAAATGTGATGATGGACTTCACAGGCGCTCACGTCACACGCTCAACTATCACCGATCTGCTTACAATGGCTCGTTTAAGCAAAAGTGAGAATGTTTGTATTGATTTTACAGGTGCTTTCATAGAGGACGATAAACCGAACGATATTCAGCCTGATACAGATGATACCGAGTCTGACGATATCGCTGTTGAGCTTCTGGACGTTACAGACAACTGAGCTTCGCAGGCGGATATACTTTACTAAGATATTATGATTTAATACAGTAGCAGAGGCAGGGAAACCATGGATTTGGTTTCCCTGTCTTTTTCGCACAAAAAACCACCCACAGCCAAATCAGCCGTGGGTGGCAATATTATTTTAAATATACACTATCCTTTATTTGCCTAACGCTATCTTGCCCATTGCGTCTGCCTGCATGATAGCGTCATAAAGCTCGATAGGCTGTACGTCGCCTGCAAGATTGTGGATAGTTTCGCCTGGGATACAAGCGTTCTTTGCGATAGTTTCTACCTGCTCAGGTGTAGTTACACCGATCTCTTCAAGTGTGACAGGAAGTCCCACTTCAAGGCAGAAGTTCTGTACCTCTTCAAACTCTTCCTTTGGCGCACCCTCAAGTACAAGCTGAACCAGTGTACCAAGGGCTACACAACAGCCGTGGTCTGCGTGCTTGATTCCCAATGATGTTACGCCATTGTAGAACGAGTGTGCAGCCGCACAGTTTACGTTGTCTGCTCCAACACCTGAAAGATATACGTTAGCCTCGCAGATAGCTTCAAGGGCAGGTGTAACTGCGTGTACCTTGCAAGCCTCAACTGCCTGCTTGCCGTATGTTTTCAGCGTGTCATAGCAAAGTCTTGCAAGTGCCTGTCCTGCTCTTGTGATGCCTGTGCCTTCAAGGCTTGCAGACTCTGTTCTTATGGAAGCTCTGCCCTCAAAATATGTACCAAGTGCATCGCCCATGCCTGCAATAAGGAACTTTACAGGTGCGTTTGCGATAACTGTTGTGTCTACCATTACTGCGTCTGGATTGGTAGGATAGAAAAGATATTTGTCAAAGCTGTGGTCATCATTGTATATTACTGACAGTCCTGTGCATGGCGCATCTGTTGCCGCAACTGTTGGCACGATAACAATGTGCTTGCCTGTGTAGTATGCTGTAGCTTTTGCAGTATCAACTGCGCTTCCGCCGCCAACTGCAACTACTGTGTCGATGTTGTCAGCCTTTACTATCTCTTCCATTTTGGCTATCTCGCCCTTGCTTGATATACCACCAAATACTTCATAGCGTCTGTAATCGTCAAGTTCGCCAAAGCTTTTCTCTATCTTGTCATGACAGGCTTTGTAGCCACTGTTTGAACATACAAACAGCCACCTTTTGCCCATATAGCCCATTTCTTCATGAAACTTAAGTGTAGCATCTCTGCCCTGAACATATTTGAGCGGCTCACGCATTGCTCTGAGTCTTCCCATCATAATGAATTACCTCCGATTTGTTTGATTTATTAACTTTATACGGAATTCTCTCCGTATTTTCAACTAGATTATAGCACTTTGCACAAAAGATACAAGAAACATTTTATAAATGATATGTGAATTATTTGTTGTGGCAACATTTGAAAATGTAAAGCTTGGAGGACGATAAAACAGAAAAAGCGGAGGCTCTTTGCGAGCTTTCCGCCTTTTTCATATGTTCAGCATTACGGAAGCGTAAAACATTCCGTCACCGTATTCAAATTTAGCTACGCCATTGTATTTGGCGGCAATGTTCTTGACAGACTCTGTGCCGATCCCTTTGCCTTTGCGTTTTGAGGAAAGGAAACCACCTTCGGGGTCGGTGAGGATAGTTCCGGTGAAGGTGTTGTCCACCGCCAGGCATAGGGAATAGCTGTCAGCCTTTGCTCTGATTATTATTTTTTTATTCTTTGCACTGTCAGACACGCAGCCGTGAATGGCGTTTTCGATAAGATTTCCGAAAAGCACAGAGAGGTCGGTTATGTCTATTTTTATATCATCTGGTATGTCAGCGCTCACCTTGTATTCAATGCCGCTGCTTTCCGCTATTTGAGCAAAATATGCAAGAAGTGCGCTTACAGATGTGTTTTTGCAGTAAATGCGTTCTGATATATCGGGCATAGAATCCCTGAAAGAATTGAGATATTCCGAAAGCTTATCATATTCGCCCTTTTTCAGAAGCTCCTGCATAAGAGCGATATGATGTCTGACATCATGCTTATAGCGTCTTGTTTCTTTTATCTTGTCCTGCAAATAGTCATATTGCAGGTTCTGCATTTCAAGCAGGTGGTTATTTTCCTGAAGCCGCAGATTTTTCTGCTGTTCGATGACCAGCCGTGCCACGATGTAATACACCAGAAACGCTCCTGCGTTTATAAAGAACAGAGCTATGGTGTTCTTTGGCTCCAGAGCAAGCTCTAAGCTGCTTTTCGTAGAGTTGCCGTAGAGAGTATAGTACCATATTATATAGAACGTAAATGGGATAAGCCAAAGATAGCGCCATTCCAGACCTGACGGCTCTCTTTCCACCGCAGGCGTGTAGACCTTTTTCATGTAGATAAAAAGCGGTCCCCATATTATGGCTTCTACCATAAGCATACAAAGGGAAAACGACCAGCGGTATGACTCATAGGCAAGTGACGGGAACAGAATGCCCTCCAGACATTTTGAGGTAATGACGATAAAGCTTGCGTTATTTGAAAGCAGAAGCAGTGTGAAGCCTGTTTTGCCGACCTTGACCTTCACAGCGAAAAAGTAAAAAGCCGCATAGAGCAGGGTGCTGACTGCACTTAGCAGACCTGCATTTGTGCTGAAAAATGCCGCCTGCCAGCCTAAGAAGATCTGCACCAGTGAAAGAGCCACAACAAGTCCCACAGTAGCTGTTTTGGAAAAGCGAAGTCTATGCCGGAAGGGATAAAGGGCAAGCACCATAAGTGGCAGAAAATTCAGAAGGGAATATATGCCCACTTCCACAAGGCGGTATAAAGGAGGCATTACTGCTCACCGCCTTTTCGCAGATCACTGAAGCGAAACTGAGCGAAGGCGTCTAGTGTTTCTCTGGATTTTCGGCGACTTATGGGGATATGTGTGCCGTCGCTCATTATGAAAAGGTCGCTTTTTTGCTGGGCTATCTCATAGAAATTCACGATGACGCCTTTGGTGGAAGTGTAAAAGTATGAATGACTGCAAAAAATGCTCTCGATCTCAGCGAAAGAATTTCTTGAAACTATGCTTTCGCCGTCTGTGCAATGGATTGTCACGATATGTGACGCACAGTCTATGTAGATAACATTTCTGAGTATCACGTTCTGACCGTCGGGAAGCTTAACGGAACGCATACGATCAATTTCATCAGAACCGATACGGTCAAGCATGGCTTTTACTTTGTCAGCCTGAAAGGGCTTGCAAAGATAGTAGCAGGCGTTGAGGTCGTAGCTTTCGCTTGCAAACTCGTTGCTTGAAGTGCCGAATGCGATATGCACGTTTTTGTCTGTTTCACGAAGCTTTTCTGCGACCTCTATCCCTGTCATTTTCCCCATGAATATATCAAGCACCACCAGATCATAAGCTCCCATCTGCCAACATGACAAAAAGCTTTCTCCACTTGAAAACGTATCTATCTGACAGCTGTGAGCGGTTTGTTCGGAAATATATTCATGAAGGAGTGCAAGGTCGTTCTTATTATCGTCTACCAATGCCACTCTCATACTGTAAAAATCCTTTCTTATACATGATTTCTTAATATATAATAACACACATCAAAGCAAAATTCAAGCATTATTCATTTATTTTGTTACCGCTTGTGCAGATTTTTGACCGTTTGTGCCAAATCTATTGACAAAGTGTGTAGGCCGTGTTAAAATAATCGTGTAAAATTATGTTCTGAGTAAAAAAGAAATATCAACCCAGAAAAATATTATGGAGGAATTAGAATGAAAAAGAAAATTTTAAGTCTTTTGGTGACGGGCTGTCTTTTGTTTGTGCCGACAACGGCATTTGCAGACGATAATAAGACGGTAATAAAAACTGTTGACGACCTGTTGGCGTTTTCAAAAGCGGTAAACAACGGAGATTATGACAAGAATAAGGACGCAGTTGTTGTTCTTGAAAATGACCTTGACTTGACAGGTGTTGTATGGACGCCTATCGGAAGTGTTTTCAATGAAAAAGGCGAACTTGAACATTATTTCAGCGGCAAATTTTACGGAAATGGTCATACTATTTCAAACATTGATTTTACGTCTATTTATGGTAAAGACGTGTTGGTCGGTTTCTTTGGCGATATTGAGGAAGCAGAGGTATCAGGTCTGACTATAGAGGGAAGTATTGATGTGACAAATACTGATAACGACTATACTTTTTATGGCACTATTGCAGGATTTGCAGGTGATTGTACTATTTCTGATTGTGTGTCAAACGTATCTTTCAACAATAACGGCAAATATGTTTATGGCTTAATAGGCATGGTAGGTCAGGCAGACGCCACAACTTTTGAGTATTGTGAGAACACAGCAGACATAACTATCTCAGGCGACAGCGGAAGCCTTTATGTGGGTGGCATAGTTGGATATGCACAAAATGGAACAGAAGTCCGTTATTGCTCAAACACAGGCGATATGGTATATGCTGCCGCTACTGCTGGCGGAATCGCAGGACGTTTGATTGAAAATGCTAAGGTCGTAAACAGCTATGTTACAGGAAAACTCACGCCGGTTGGCAACGGGACCACAGATGTAGGCGGTATTGTTGGTTCAGTAGCCGGCGGTTCTGTAAGTGATTGCTATTTTGCAGGAGAAATTGACCTTTCACAGTACTCAGCCAAAAAGCCATATACACGTTTCGGCGGAATAGTGGGGAAGGATTCCTCGTCTACAACTGACTTTAAAAACAACTATTTCACAGAAACAGAAAATGTTGAAGCTTGCGGTTCAAATAAAGAAGCAGGCAAGGCTAAATCATATGACTATATGACAACAAAAGAATTTTATGATGAGCTGACAGCCGACGGTGCAAAGTATCAGTATGTTGAGGGAAAAACGCCTGTCCTGCCAACTAAGGAGTATGCAGTTGACTTTGACGTAACACCTGCTGACCTGAAAAATGTTGTAATAAAGGTAGACGGAAAAGAGATAACAAGCAATACTGCAATGCTTACAGCAGGCACTTACAATGTAGAGGTAACTGCTGACGATTGCGAGCCTCTCAGCAAGGAAATAACTATTTCAGCAGATATCGCAACACATACACAGGCTTTTGAACTTGCATACAAGTCAGCAGACTACACAGAGCTTGACAAGGCAGAGAAAGCCGCAAAGGCTCTCAACAAGGACGATTATGAGGACTTCTCAGAAGTCGAAAAGGCTCTTGCCGCTATCGACAGAACGAAGAACATCACAGAGCAGGCTGATGTTGACGCTATGGTAAAGGCTATAAATGACGCTGTGGCAAACCTTGTAAAGAAAGCACCTGCTTCTTCACAGCCTGACAGTTCCGCTTCTGACAGCTCATCAGCCGACAGCAAGGCAGACAGCAGCTCAAAGGCGGCTTCAAACGCTTCAAATACAAACCCGTCAACAGGCGTTGCTGGCGGAGCATTCGCTCTTGCGCTTCTGAGCGGTGTGGCTGTGGTCATGGCTAAGAAGAAAAAATAATATATCCATTAAATAGATATATAAAGCAATTAAGTGGGGCTTTCATACATTATTTGTTTAAATGAATACCGCTTGTGCAGATTTTTGACCGCTTGTGTCAAAACAGTTGAAAAATTATTACCGCTCTGCTATCATAATTATAAGCAGGGCGGTTTTATATCGCAATGCAAATATGAATATGAAGTCTTATATTTCGGGAGGATAAAATATGAAAAAGACAAGAATTTTTAGCACAATGCTCGCAACGGTCATATGTATGGCATCTTTGCCTGCAATAAATGTTTTTGCGGCAAATCAGCAGAGAACTACAACTCTTGACCTTACAGTGGCAGGATTTCAGAACGATCAGAAAAATGAAGACGAGGGCTGGAGCTGGGACGCAGCAACTTCTACTCTTACACTTGACAATGTTGATTTTTCGACGGCGAAAAAGTCTTGTGTCATTGTTGACGGAGAAAAAGTTACTAATATAGTTTTCTCAGGAGATAACAAGATGACCTCAGGCACTACAGTTATTTCGAGAAAAGGAAGCGCAAAAGATACCGGTGTAGTACTAAGTGGAAAGACTAAGGACAGCGTGCTTAATCTTGAAGAAACAGGCAACCTTCCAGTAATGGATCAGCCTAATATTACTTTTGAGTCAGGAACTGTCAACGCAAAGGGCGGTGCTGTCATAACACTTTATTCCATAAAGGTAATGGACGCAACTCTTAATATTGACACAAGTGAAGTTGCCAATGGTGGCTGGAATGACGGTTTGTATGCAAACGGCTCTGTTGAGATATACGGCGGAGATGTGAATATCAATGCAGGAAGAGCAGGAATATTAGTAGTTGGTATAGGTGCCCCTGAGCCTAAGACAGGCTTGATTATAAAGGACGGAAAGGTAGATATCAATGCCAAGCTTGCGGATATTTATCTTGGTACAGACAATATAAAGAACGGTCTTATCTCGGGAGGAGATATCACACTCGGTGGTGACATAGGAATTTTCCTTAACGATTGCGAAAAGTGCGAGATAAAGGGCGGTACATTCCATACTGATGAATGTGAAAAACCATTCGCAGTTCATAGAGACAGTTCGGCTGTATTTGAGTATGCAAAGGCAGATTATACAGAGCTTGACAAGGCAGAAGAAGCTGCAAAGGCTCTTAATAAGGACAACTATGTGGACTTTACAGCCGTAGAAAAGGCACTTGAAGCTATCGACAGAACTAAAAACCTTACACAGCAGTCAGATGTTGACAAAATGGCGAAAGATATAAACGACGCTGTTGAGGCACTTGTTTACAAGTCAGCAGACTACACAGAGCTTGACAAGGCAGAGAAAGCCGCAAAGGCTCTCAACAAGGACGATTATGAGGACTTCTCAGAAGTCGAAAAGGCTCTTGCCGCTATCGACAGAACAAAGAACATCACAGAGCAAGCTGACGTGGACGCTATGGTAAAGGCTATAAATGACGCCGTGGCAAACCTTGTAAAGAAAGCACCTGCTTCTTCACAGCCTGACAGCGTAAGCAGTTCTGATGCTTCGTCAGATACGAGCAGTTCTGCTTCCGACAGCTCATCTTCCGACAGCTCATCTTCTGACAGCAAGGCAACTGACAGCAAGTCAGACAGCAGCTCAAAGGCAGCTTCAAACGCTTCAAACACAAACCCATCAACTGGCGTTGCTGGAGGAGCATTCGCTCTTGCACTTCTGAGCGGTGCGGCTGTGGTCATGGCTAAGAAGAAAAAGTAAATAAGATCTCCCCTATTGTTGATATTTCGGAGAAGGGCAGTTCCTTGTGGACTGCCTTTTTTCTATTTGCAGGAAAGCGGAATTTGCCTGCATAATTTAGGGCGTTTTTTTTGCAAAGAAGCATAAAAATGCAATTATTTTATATTGATACTGCAAAATCGTCCGCGCAAGCTTAGACTAACTATTGACAATAGTCAATATCTTTTATTATCTATTTTATACCATGAAATTACATTTATTCATAAAAAATCGTTATAGATTTAAGCGAAATGTAAAAAATCAGCTCACAAAATCTGCGTTTACCCTTGCAATTCAGAAAAATATGTGGTATAATTATATTGCTGTAATAGGAGCACAGTATGAAACGCTGACGTTGTGTTTTCAACGGGCAGATGAAAGTCTGCAAAGCTTATGCTTTATAATAAGGAAAGAAAATGAATGTGCCGGCGTGTGCTGTTTCATTATAGCGCCTATTAACGATATTTTTTTTGAAAAGGAGTTATTGCAACATGTCAAAGATCGATTTGAGCAAGTACGGTATCACCGGAACTACAGAAGTTGTTTACAACCCTTCTTACGAGCAGCTGTTCGAGGAAGAAACAAAGCCAACACTCGAAGGCTATGAAAAGGGTCAGGAGAGTGAGCTTGGCGCAGTAAACGTTATGACAGGCGTTTATACAGGCCGTTCACCTAAAGATAAGTTCATCGTTATGGACGAAAATTCTAAGGACACTGTTTGGTGGACTTCTGACGAGTACAAGAACGACAACCATCCCATGAGCGAGAGCACCTGGGCTACCGTTAAGGATATCGCCAAGAAGGAACTGTGCAACAAGCGCCTGTTCGTTGTTGACGCTTTCTGCGGCGCTAACAAGGATACCCGCATGGCCATTCGCTTCATCGTGGAAGTGGCCTGGCAGGCACACTTTGTTACCAACATGTTCATCAAGCCCACTGCCGAGGAACTGGAGACACCGTTCAAGGTCGAGATCGCCGATCTCTACCAACTGGCCCGGCAGGCTTTCGAGGAAGCCGGACGGTTCAACGTCCCGGTATCGGGCAACCTGATGGTCGAAAGCCTGTTCAAGGTGGGTACGTCCGCAGGAGGGCGACGGCCCAAGGCAGTGGTCAACGTCAATTTCGAGGAGGGACAATGTTACTCCGGACAGGTGGCGACCCCTTATCCGGGCTACACGCCGATGATCGTCAAGTTCGACGAACACCAGAAGATGCCGACGACACGGATAGAATACAGCTATTACCTGATGGCTGTGGATGCCGAGCTTCAGATGATGCCGAGCCGCCTGCTTGAAGGCGAGCAGACAGCGCACTTCCTGACCGAGCGTTTCGACCGCCAGAACGGCAAGAAGGTGCATATCCAGACATTGGCTGCCATGAACCCCTCGGCGGATTCTTACGAAGCACTGTTCGAGGCAGCTTGCCGTATCGGCGTGCCGCCGGGGGAACTCCGGCAACTGTTCCGCTCGATGGTGCTGAACGTTCTGGGCGGGAACGTCGATGACCATAACAAGAATTTCAGCTTCCTGATGGACGACGACGGGCATTGGCACGTTGCTCCGGCCTATGACTACACGTTCTCGGTCGATCCGGACGCACCGTATTACGTCAACCGCCACAGCATGACAGTCAACAACAAGACGGAGGGCATTACTGCGGAGGATTTGCTGGAAGTAGCCCGCCGGTATGGTATAAAGGCCGCAGAGCCGTTCATAGAAAAGGCCATAGGTATCGTCTCGCATTACCCGGAATACGGCCGGGAGGCCGGTGTCGGAGAGGAATGGATAGGAACGATAGAAAAGGAAATCGCCGCACGAATAGAGTGCGTGAGCGACAACCGGGCAGACCGATTAAAATAGAGCGTGGGATTTCATGTAGGGGAAATGAGGGGGTGTGTCAAAACTAAAATGTCCCCTCCGAAAAGTTATAGATTGTAACTATGACATTTTAAAACGGTCGTATTAAGCTCTGTATTGAGTAATGATACGACCCTTTTTTAGCCTTTGAGGGTACTCAAATTTCAAATTCTAAGTTCATAGCTTCAAAAATTGAGTTTTGACACACTCTCTTGTCATTGTCATTCCGCCCCTTTCTTGCTTAGGAGGGTCAACTGGTCGGGACGGTCGGGAAACCAATAGGCGTCGCTGTCAAGATACACACATCTGTCACCGTTCCAAGGCTTCCTGAAAGCTAATACCTCTTGGGGGCCGAATACTACTCCATAATCGTTTGTAAATGCCACTATGTCGCCTACAGCCAAATCGTCCTCCGTATCCATGACTTCGGAAAGGCGATTGTAAAACTCCATGCCTTCGGCTTCACGTTCCGCTTTCCAGCGCAAAAAATCCTCTTTGTGACTTCTGCCCGTACTTATCGGTGATAATTCCGAAGGCAAAACCTCCGCTTCCGAAGTACCGGACGAAATCAGAATAATGCTGTGTAGATACTAATTGAAAAGTGCGCTGTATTCTAATTGAAAAGAGCTCCATCCAT